>ERZ842401.2445-NODE-2445-length-24860-cov-3.465269_pt1 | contig 24860 bp, 33 predicted proteins | sample MGYA00521270_ERZ842401 | MGnify/ENA primary metagenome ERZ842401 (study PRJEB31892, sample SAMEA3878208) | bioreactor metagenome | biome: Moose rumen | place: Sweden | collected 2011-10 | study: EMG produced TPA metagenomics assembly of the PRJEB12797 data set... | reverse complement strand
GAGTTCAGACGTGTGCTCTTCCGATCTGTTTGCATTTTTTATACAGACATCTATATTTCCGCTTATACCGTTCTTCAATGCATCGCCAAACCTCCTACTTATTATTACATTTTCTTATGGACTCCTATATGGAGAGAGTATTGGACTTATCACTGGATTCTTCTGTGGCTTACTTTGCGACATGTATTTCAGTGGTGTATTTGGATCATTTATGCTCATATATTCACTCATCGGTTTTGGCAATGGAATGCTCAATACTTCATTTTTTGAAGATTCTATAACGACTTCAATACTACTTAGCCTTGCTAATGGTTTTATATATAATTTTTACATATATTTTGTTCATTTTCTTGTTAGACAGAAATTTAACTTACCATATTATTTTGTTAATGTAATGATTCCCAATGTGCTTTTTACTTTAATTGTAACTGTAATTGTATATAAGTTTATATATCGTTTTCATTTTATCTGGAAGAGATAGATCATGAATATATTTTTATATGTTATAAGACAAATATTTAGAGGTGAGAATTCAAAGAATATTATAATTGCAATTATTCTTACTTTTGCTTTGACTTTTCTTATTGGTAGATTATTTGTTTTGCAAATTATAAATGGCGATTATTATGAAGAAAACTATGTCCAGAAATCAGTTAAGACTGTAACTATACCTGCAGCTCGTGGTAATATCTATGATCTTGATGGTAATATACTTGCTTATAATGAACTAGTTAAAAATGTAACTATCGCTGACATAGACGCATATAAGCAAAATAATCATGATATCAATGAAAGAAATAAGATGCTCCTTGCTCTTGCTAAGATACTAGAGAAATATAATTGCGATATCATATCAAGATATTTTATAGAGATTGATGATAACAATAAGTTTAACTTTACTACGACATCAGAAAAACAACATAAGACATTTATAGCAAATATCTATGGAAGGCTTGTGTCTGACCTTGATGAGGGCAGGAATTTCCAATTTAGGTCTGATCTAACTGCAAAGGAAGCATTTGAATACTCTAAGCATAGATATGCTATGGATTTTATAATTGATGATAATGGAGATCCAATAATTATATCTGATAGAACGATGCTTGATATGATAGGAATCCACTACACTATGAGACTTACTTCATATCAGAAATATCAACCAACTACTATAGCAGAAAATGTAAGTAACATGTGTGCATCGGAAATCCTCGAGAGTATAGGTATGCTTAAAGGTGTCAATATTGAAGAGACAAGTTCAAGAAGATATAATTATGCAAAATATTTTGCTCATATCATAGGATATGTTGGTCAAACTTCTGAAGATAGGATAGACGAGTTGAAAGAAACCAATCCACAATATGATATCAATGATAAGGTTGGACTTCTTGGTATAGAGAAATCTATGGAGCAATATCTCTGTGGTATAAAAGGTTATAGGAAAATCGTAGTTGACTCGAGCGGAAAGATATTAGAGACTTTAGAAGAACAGGAATCAAAAGCTGGCGCTGATGTATATTTGTCTATAAAGGCCAACGACCAGATTGCCAATTTCAATCTACTTGAACAGCGACTTGCAGGTATAATCGCATCAAAGATTGTTAATAAGGATGTATCTAATGCTCACCTTGCATCATCAAGCATGGAGATATCTGCCTATGATGCATACTATCATCTTATAGATAATAATGTACTTGATAAAGAACACTTCATGTCACCTAATGCACAGCAGGCTGAAAGAGAGATATATAGACTATTTCTTGAAGCTAAAGAAAGAGCAAAGCAGATTATATATTCTAACCTAATGGATCCAAATGCTGAGATACAAAGCAACCTAAGTAATACTGCACAAAATCTAACTGCATATGTATATACTTATCTTCACACTCACAACAATATCCTTATGTCCGATGCTATAGATAGAGACGTAGAAGAATATGTAAGATGGAAGGCTGATGATATCTCGCTTAGAGATTTTCTCATAAAGGCAATAGAAGAGACTTGGATTGATTCAACTAAAATCTATGCGAGTGAAAGATATGGAGATAGAGACACCATCTATAATAGTCTTGTGCTTTATATCATGAGCATACTTGATGACAATGAAGATTTTGATTTACTTGTATATAAATTTGCTATCAAAGAAAAATATATAACTAATCGTCTTCTCATCATGGCACTTTTTGAACAAGGTTTCCTACCTTGGAGTGATGTAGAATACGATAAGATATCTAAAGCTACTGATGAATATATGTATACATATTTCTTAAGGCTTGTCAGAGATATGGTACTTAAACCATCAGACCTTGCGCTTGATCCTCACTCTGGTTCAATTGTAGTGACAGATGTCAATAATGGTAAGATCAAAGCACTTGTTACTTATCCATCATATGACAATAATCTTGTATATAATAGACGATATATGCAGTCACTTAACAATAACAAGTCTTATCCTCTTGTGTGTTGTAGCACTCAGACTCAGCTTGCTCCTGGTTCGGCATTTAAACCTATAACTGCACTTGCAGCGCTTGAAGAGGGTGTAATAACTAAAGATATTACTGTTAATTGCCCTGGTATATTTGATGAGATAGATCCACCTATAAAATGTTGGGCTTATCCATATGAACATGGCGATCTTAACTTAGTTGATGCTATAAGTAATTCTTGCAACGTTGCATTTGCAAAATATGGACACTATCTATCATTTGATGAAGAAGATAATTATAGTACCGATACTGGTCTTAGAGTTATACAAAAATACAGTAAGCTTTTTGGACTTGATACAAAATCAGGCATAGAGATAGAAGAGTTATCACCTACTATATCATACACTGACCCGGAGAGATCTGCTATGGGACAAGGCACTCATGCTTATAATAATGTTCAGCTTGCAAAATACACTGTAGCACTTGCAAATGGTGGAAAACTTTATGATCTATCTGTGCTTGATAAAGTAGTTGACAAACAAGGTAATGTACTTTTTTCTTTTGAACCAAAGTTTGTGCATGATTTAAATATAACTGAATCAAGTCTCGCGACAGTTTATGAAGGAATGAGAAAGATGGTTACTGAAGGTATTGCAAGATATATATTCGCTTCACAAGGTATACAGATACTTGGAAAGACTGGTACCGCGCAAGAGAGAAACGATAGAACTAACCACGCTACCTTCGTATCATTTGCACCTATGCATGCACCAGAGATTGCAGTCAATGTAGTTATACCTTTTGGATATTCTTCTGGTAATGCGGCTGCTTTAGCGAACCGTGTATATAATTATATGTATGGAGTAACTTCATTCGAAGAGATACTTACGAAAGGAACTGATGATATAAAGTCTATATCTGTATCAGAATAATGTTTGATCTCAATTTAAAAAATTATGGCTATCTACAACTTATTGTATGTGTGATACTCAATGTGCTTGGACTTGTATTTATCCAATCAAGTCTGGGAGGAAGAGCTTATTCTTTCATGTCGCAGCTCTCAATATCTGTGGCATCACTTATGGTATGTATACTTATATCATTCTTAAATCTTAAAAAAGTTTTAGCCAATTATTGGATACCATTTGTCATATGCGTTATCTCACTTCTTATAGTGCAGATAATAGGGACAGCCTATGGTAGAAATTCTATAAGATGGATTAGAATACCATTTTTCAACATGGAAGTGCAGCCTTCAGAGTTTGCAAAACTTTTTGTTATACTTTTCATGTCAAAATATATTACAGAACAAGACACTCAGATTAACAAATTTAGAAATCTATTTATAACTACACTGCTTTTCGCAATACCATTTCTACTTATATTTATTCAACCCAATCTCTCGAGTTCTCTTATATTATTACTAATATATATATCAATGCTTTTTGCTTCAAAACTTAAATCAAGATGGTTCGTACTTTTTGGAAGTATACTAGCTATAGCTGTACTTATCCTTTATGCTGCTGTTAGATTTGAATTTGTGGATAGGTTACCACTCTTAAGAGACTATCAGAAGAATCGTATTGTGTCATTTTTCACTCCAAGCGAGAAAAATGAAGCGCAGTTCCAACAAGAAAATTCTGTAATCGCTATAGGCTCTGGTAAACTTACAGGGAAGGGTATCAATAATGATCTCTCTAACTCTGTTAAGAATGGAAACTGGCTTGTCGAAGAGCAAAACGATTTTATATTTGCAATTGTTGGAGAAGAGATAGGATTTCTAGGATCTGCCACAATTATTCTTCTCTATATATATCTAATCATAAGTTGTATAGTTACAGCCTCGAAACAAAGAGAATATTATAAAAACCTTATCTGTATAGGTGTAGCGACATGGATAGGGGTTCAGGCTTTCATAAATATTGGCGTAGCTACATCTGTTGTTCCGAATACCGGTGTGCCATTACCTTTTTTTTCTCAAGGTGGTTCATCACTTCTATCTATATATATGGCTATGGGCTTTGTACTTAACATAAGGAGAGAAGCTACAATATAATGATTAGTTTAAAGAAAATTTTATGTGTCCTACTATCGTTAATCGTTGTCCTTATGACTTCGTGTAAGAGTAGTAGTATGTCATATAAGAGTAATAATCTTATGGATAATTTGTATCTTGCAAATACTGATACATATGCTACTGGCACTGCTAAAAATATTGTAATTCCTGATATAACAACTAATGAAGGGCTTGAGAGTATCGGTGCAGAGTCATATTTTATAGCATCAACTAATCGCTTTGATTCAGATTATACAAAGTATATGTTGCCTTATAAGAGAGTAGCTATTGCAAGTCTCACTAAACTCATGACAGCACTTGTGGTCCTTAAGAATTGTAAAAATCTTGATGAAAAATATTATGTTACAACTGAGACTGTCGACCTTGATAAAGATGTGTCTAAGGCGAATTTAAAAGTTGGTGACGAGATAAGCGTACGTGACCTTCTATATGGGCTCCTCGTCCCATCTGGTAATGATGCTGCTATGTGCCTTGCTGAGAATCTTGTCGGTAGTTATGATAATTTTATCATTATGATGAATAATGAAGCTGAGATGCTTGGTGCAACTAATACTCACTTTGCAAATCCTCACGGGCTTGATTCAGATTATCATTTCTCTACTGCTTATGATTTATTTCTGATAATGAGAGAACTTATAAAGTATCCTGAATTTCTTGAGATATCAACAACTAGGGAATATAAAGCCAATATTAAAGGCAGTGATGATGTAGTTAGAACTGAAACTTGGCAAAATACTAATTTCTTCGTGACAGGAGAATTGCTCATAAATGACAATGTAAAGCTTTTAGCTGGAAAGACAGGCAGTACAGAAAATGCCGGATACTGCCTTGCGCTCTATACCCAAAATAAGAATTCTGGCGATGAATATATAAGTATAGTTTTAAATGCAAAATCAAAAAGAAACGTATATTATAATTCTAATTCGCTTTTTGGATCGATGCCAGATTAACTATTGAAACTATGAATGAAAAAACAAAAGACAATGTAGAAAAGAAAAAGAGATTTAAGCTTTTACATATATTTAGAGTATTTTTTGTCATCTTAATTATTATACTTATATATATAGCTACTAATTTCATTAAAATCTTTAATAGAAAAACTATAAAGTATTATGAAGTGACGAGTGGAGAGATAGTAAATGTAGATAGACATACAGGTATCATATATAGAGATGAACATGTTGAGACAAGTACTATAGATGGTAACATTAGCTTCTATGTTGTCAATGGTGAAAGAGTCAATCGTGGTGCCTTCATATATAGTATTGGTGATGCTAAAAATGTATTTGAAAAATCTACTCTTAATAATAATGATAAATTACTCATAAAACAAAATGTAAGAAAATATGTAAATAGCATAACAGATCTTAATTTTGCCAATATATATAATGTGAAGCATAACATAGATAATCAACTAGATGAGATTAATATAGTAAAGCAACTTGAGAATAGTAATTTTGAAAATGAGATTGATGCCAAGACCAAAGGATATGCAAGATATGCAGGTCTAGTATCATTTATAATTGATGGACATGAAGATGAAAAATATGATTCATACACCTCTGATTCATATAAAAGATTCGACAATACTATCATTAATAATAAAGATAATGTTGTTAGTACCGGAGACCCAATATATAAGATCATATCAGATCCGACATTTAATATAGTTTTTGATAGTGATTACAACTACGATAATAATGCAAATAAGCTTGTTAATATAAAATTCGTCTATGAGGGACTTAATGCAATTGGCCGTATATCAAGTTTTATAGGATCTGATGAAAAAAAGCATTTTGTCATATCGGTAGATGAATATCCAGAGAGTTTCATAGATAAGAGGGTAGTTGAATTTGAAATAGAAAATAAGAAAATTACTGGTCTTAAGATACCGATAAGTTCTATTATATCTAAGAATTGTTATGTGATACCTAAGAATATGCTTGAGAAGGATTTTGAAACTGATGAGAACATATTCTATAAGTTATCATATGATGGAGAGAGGATCAGAGTTAATTGTAATATATCGAAAGAAGATGATAATAACTACTATATATCTATAGATGACTCTCTAAGCAGTCTTAAGTATGGTGATGTGCTTACTAATCGATATAATGATACCTATAGTTTAAGCACTGTAAAAAAGCTTGATGGTGTCTATAATCTCAATAAAGGCTATGCGGTATTTAAAAATGTCGATATTATAGATAGGACTAATGAATATGCGATTATAAGAAGTAGAACCGCAAATGGTGTGTCATTATACGACCATATAGCATTAACCGCAACTGATGTTACAGAGGGAGACCTAATAGCTGATTATTAATATATACAAAACTAATGTTTTTATGATATAATATAATTTTAATTACTATTATACAATTTTTGGAGGTAATATGAGTATATTTAGTGATGTTAAAAAAACAGTTAAAAATATCTTCAGTGCCGACGATGATATGATATTTGAAGATGAGAATGAATTTGAAGTAGAGACAAAGAATCCATTTCTTAAAAAGATGAGTGACAAGAAATCAAATCAGGCTGTAAAACCACTTACAACTGCTTTCGATCCTGATAATCATGGTTTTGTCATGGCTAAAACCAACCAAAATAATAATAGAAGGAGTAATGGCAAGATTCAAATCTATGTGCCGAAGACTTTTGATGAGGCCTTTGCAATTATAAGAGATGTGAAAGCTGGTTTTACTGCAATGGTCAATGTAGAGACCGCAACTCCACAGATTGCACAAAGACTCATTGACGTAGTGTCTGGTGCTATATATGCGCTTGATGGAGAGTGCAAAAAGATGGGAGAGAAACAATACATCTTTTCACTTTCTGCTGAGACTATAGGTGCGTATGATTATCTTCCAGTAAATGGTGATCAGACGCAAAATCAGACTCAACAAGGTTTCAATTTTATGGCACCATCTTTTGATTACAACATGCAACAAAATCCTATGCCTAACTCTCAAAATCCATTTCCTGCGCAAAACTATCAAAATAATTTTAACCAGAATAATTTTAACCAAAATAATTTTAATCAAAATGTGCAGAATCAAAATATAGAAAGAACTGCTATGGACATGCAGAGTTTCTATGTCCCACCTAAATCACAGTTCTAAAAATGCATAAAAATGTATTAAAATATATTTTATTTTTTGCTATAAGTATAGTGCTTATACTTATTGACCAATATACAAAATACCTTGCTAAGATCTCACTACAGAATAAACCTCCATATGTAGTGATAAAAGATGTCGTTGAATTGGTTTATACGGAAAATGAAGGCGCTGCCTTTGGAATTTTACAAGGTAAGCAATGGCTATTTTATGTATTAACTGTAATTATTATCATTGCTATACTCATAGCACTCTATAAACTAGATTTTAATTCACATAATATAATATATTTTATATTTCTTGCTCTGCTTTTTTCTGGTGCTATTGGTAATTTTATTGATAGAGTGAAGAATAGATACGTTGTTGATTTTATATATTTTAAACCCATTAATTTCCCTGTATTTAATTTTGCTGATATGCTTATAACTATAGCTTGTATATTAATTATCATAGCTACACTTACTATATATAGAAAAGATTGATATGGAAATCCTTGTTGACAAAGCTGAACTAGAAAATATAAGGCTTGATGTATTTTTAAAAGATCATTCTGATTATAGCCGTTCATATATTGTAAAAATCATAGAAGAAGGGCTTGTCAAAGTTTCGGGGAAAGTCATCACGAAACCATCATATCTCACAAAACTAGATGATTTTATAACATATGAGACTTTGCCTGAAACTATAATAGAAGCAGTGCCAGAAGATATACCGCTTAGCATATTGTATGAAGATGAAGATATACTTATAGTAGATAAGCCTCGTGGCATGGTTGTTCATCCTTCAAATGGCCATCAAAACGGAACTCTTGTCAATGCCGTCATGTATCATTGTAAAGATAAATTAAGTACAATAAATGGCGTTATAAGACCAGGTATAGTTCACAGGATTGATAAAGATACTTCAGGTGTGCTATGCATTTGTAAGAACGATATAGCTCATAAAAATATATCAGAACAATTTGCTAGTCACACTAATGTAAGAAAATATAAAGCTATAGTCAAAGGTGTTTTAAAAGATGACGAAGGGATAATTGATGAGCCGATAGCTCGTGATAAGAAAAATAGACTTAGAATGAGCATAGATAAGAATGGCAAAGATGCGAGAACTTTATATAAAGTTATAAAAAGATATGATAACTATACATATATAGAGTGCGAACTTTTTACGGGAAGAACTCATCAGATAAGAGTTCATATGAAAAGTATTGGTCATCCGTTACTTGGAGACCTTGTGTATGGAAGAAAGGACAATAATTTCCCTAAACTTGATGGACAGATTCTACATGCATATTATTTAAAGATAAAGCACCCAACGAAGGGTAATGAGATAGAATTCATAAGTGAATTGCCTTCATATTTTATAGACATATTAGATAAATTAGATGGAAAATCAAAATAGACAATTTAGTTTAGAAAAATTTGTATATAGACTTCTTGTACTTATTTTTGTATTTGCGGTTTCTTATGTTGTCTATAATTTTTATACCACTTTTGACGATAACCAAGATTTTATCGTCACATCTAAAAAACCAGACAATACGACTAGCGATAAAGATAAAGCTATATTAGAAGCAATCAAAACTGTATCAGATGTGAAAAATAATAATAATGCATTATCACCAACTAATCTAAATATATCTAAGATGTATGGTGAAGTTGCAGATAAAGACACTACAAGTTATTATTCTGCCTATGTATCTATACCTGTAGTAGACGATGAAGTTATGCCATATGAAAACACATATGAGAATAATGTAGCCTATCAGATATATGGTAAACTTCAAGTTAGATATGCACTTTTTAATGAGATGCTTGATAACTTATATGGTGTCACTCCAGCAAGCATAGTTGAAAAATATAATTATGATAAGAGTGCTATAATCGGTAAATATAATCCTGAAGATATACATCATTCACCTGGATTTAGTAATACATATAAGATACCTGCATTTCAAAATGTAAATATATATAATTATGATGGCGATGGATATTATATAGAAGATGAGAATAATATAAAAGACATAATGAGTATGGCATCTGTATATACATACTATCATGACCCATATGATTATAATAAATTTCTTGAATATGCATATTATCTTTTTGATAATTCTTATTCATATGTGGCAAGTATAAGCGAAGTGTATTATTGCAGTGGATGTATGCATTATGATTTAGATAATGAAGAGATAGCACACTTATACGAGAAACCTGATGTTGATTTTGATAAGGTTAGTGATACCCTTCATACTCAAAAGCAGCTTGCAAAAGACCAGCCTTATAAGTCAGGGAAATTAGTGCATATGGAAGATGATTCCTATACTGTAAATCATGGTACTTACGATAAATATATATCAGATTTACATAATGATAATAGAGATACTTACAATAATTATTGCCCTGGGCATGTAGACCTTGATGTATATGTCAAAGTTATGACTCTCGATGCAGGATATAGTCTTGCAAGTATTGATGAAGATTATGGCAATAATAGAAAAGAATATAATCTGAGTTGGACGGGCTGGGATGCCATAAAGTTAAGTGAAGCAAGAGAACTTATGTATAAAGACTGGGAGAAAGAATACGGTATAAGCGAATCACTTGTGAACTTAGTTAAGCCATTAACTCAAGAAGAGATAAATTATTATCTTAATCGAATGAGTACTGATGTATCTTCAAGTAGAAGAAAAATCATAGAGACAGCACTTAGATCTGTAGGTAGGATTCCATATTATTATGGAGGTAAGACGAATTCCTTGGGATATGAAAATTCTAATTTTGGACGAAAGGTAATCCCAGACTATAAAGGAAGGTGTCTAAAAGGACTTGATTGCTCGGGATGGATTAATTGGGTATACAATACTACATATAAAAGAATATTTGTAAGTGCCGAAGGAACTACAAAACTTGCAGGCACAGGTACAAAGATAAGAAGAGAAAACTTAAAGCCTGGTGACATAATCGTAAGGCCTGGACATGATTCACATGTTATGATGTTTCTTGAGTGGGCTGATGATGGAAGAGTCACCGTGATTCATGAAAATGGAACAGCCAATAATGTAAGCATAGGCACTTATGATGCTTATTATCCATATTATAGAAGTATCCTTGATATGTAGATTATATGAACACATTAAATAGTTTTATAAAATCAAACTCTAAGATTATAGTTTGCATAGTTACTTTATTAGTAATACTTGTTGCATATACTATATATAATACTAGAGTTTTAAAAAAGAGCAATATTTCTAATGAAGACATATATAGTAATGAATTATCGAATCTTGTATATGAAGATGATTATGATCTCATAAACTACGATATCATTAAGAAAGACCTTGATGACATATCTAATATTTTAAACGAGCAGATTACACTTAATCTTGAAAACAATGTAGAAACTGAAAGCTATATAACCGCAGATAAAATCTATACAGAAAAAATTGATGATTTTACTAAGATCTGCGACAATAAATTAAACTTAAAGATTTATGATAATTATGTGAAAGACCTTAATGACTTTCAAAAAGAGATGAATTTCAATCTTGATAGTATGAAAAATGAGACTTTATCAACATATGAATATACTAAAGCAAAATATAGATATCTGTATAAAGCTAAAGAAGAATTTTTATATAGAAGTCTTGAAAAATATAAAGAATACTTGTAATTTCTAGGAGGAAATATGGGAAGCATTGGAACAGAATTTGCCAGACAGATTATACTAGTCATATTTTATCTTTTTATTATAATCATGGCTATAAGACTTGGTATAATGATGAGAAAGAAAAAGAATGAGAAAGACAGAGTAGATAGCAAGGAGTAATATAATGAAAAAGTATACTGTCAATGAGTTAAGAGAACTTTTCTTGTCTTTTTTTGAATCTAAAGGACATCTTAGACTTAAAAGTTTCTCTCTCATACCTGAAAATGATAATAGCCTACTTATAATTAATTCTGGAATGGCACCTTTAAAACCATATTTTAAAGGACTTGAGATACCACCAAGAAAGAGAGTCTGCACATGCCAGAAATGTATAAGGACAGGCGATATAGAAAATATAGGCCATACTGCAAGGCATGGTACTTTTTTTGAGATGCTTGGTAACTTTTCTTTTGGTGATTATTTTAAGAAAGAGGCTATAACATGGAGTTGGGAGTTCCTCACTGTTACTCTTGGACTTGATAAAGATAGACTATATCCATCAGTATATGTCGATGATGAGGAGGCTTATGACCTATGGCATGATATGATTGGTATTCCAAGTGAAAGAATATTTAAATTTGGTAAAGAAGATAATTTCTGGGAGCATGGTTCTGGACCTTGCGGACCTTGTAGCGAGATATATTATGATCGAGGAGAAAAATATGGTTGCGGAAAGCCAACTTGTACTGTGGGCTGTGATTGTGATAGATATATAGAAGTTTGGAATAATGTATTTACTCAATTTGATAATGATGGCAAAGGCAACTATACTGAACTTGAACAAAAAAATATTGATACAGGCATGGGACTTGAGAGACTTGCAGTAGTATGCCAAGATGCTGAATCGATATTTGAAATCGACACAAGTGCAGAACTTATGGACAATATAAGCCTTATAACAAGACATATATATAAAGATGATCCTAAAGCTGATATATCACTTCGTATCATCGCTGACCATATAAAAAGCTGCACATTTATGATTTCAGATGGCATCCTTCCTTCAAATGAAGGAAGAGGTTATGTGCTCCGTCGACTTCTTCGTCGTGCTGTAAGGCATGGTCGAATACTTGGCGTTAAGAAAGAATTCATGGCTAGGCTTTCTGACGTAGTTATAAAATTAAATGGTGCTCACTATACTGAACTTTATGAGAGACAGGATATGATTAAGAATGTCCTAAGTTCAGAGGAAGAGAAATTTAATCAAACTATTGACCAAGGACTTGTTATGCTTAATGAAGTTTTAGATAAAAGTTCTGGCAATACCTTATCTGGTGATATAGCTTTTAAACTTTATGATACCTATGGTTTTCCACTCGACTTAACTAAGGAGATCATTGAAGAACGAAATGTAAAACTCGATGAAGATAGATTTAACGAGCTTATGAATGAACAAAAGAAGAAGGCTCGTGCTGCGAGGAAGACATCTAATTATATGGGAGCAGATGCAACCATATTTAATTCACTTCCTACTGATATGGTATCAACTTTTGATGGATATGATAAACTCACAACCAAAGGAAAAATCCTTGCTATAGTTTCTGATAACAAAATACTTGATAAGATAGATGAAGGAGATGAGGCTGTTATAATTTCTGATAAAACTACTTTCTATCCACTTATGGGTGGACAGGTTGGTGATATTGGTAAAATTAAAATTGCCGATTCAGAGTTTGAAGTGTATGACACTGTTAAGATCTTAAATACAAAAATTGGCCACATAGGTAAGGTGGTCAGCGGCACTTTCTCAACTGGAGCAATTTCTGATTTTGAAGTAGATAAAGAAAATAGACACTTAACTGCTATCAATCATACATCAACTCATCTCTTACATGCGGCACTTAGAGAAGTTCTTGGAAAGCATGTAGAACAGGCTGGTTCTCTTGTTGAAGCAAGTAGGCTTAGATTTGACTTTACTCACTTTAAGGCTATGACTAAGGATGAATTAAATATGGTTGAACATATTGTCAACCAAAAAATAGCTGAAGCAATTGATGTAACTAAGGCAGAGATGGGACTTAATGAAGCGAAATCTAAAGGCGCTATGGCACTTTTTGGCGAGAAATATGGTGAAGTTGTTAGAACTGTGCAAGTTTCAGACTTTTCTTTTGAACTCTGTGGCGGAACTCACATCGATAATACATCAGAAATCAGATGTTTTAAGATATTATCTGAGTCTGGCATAGCAGCTGGGGTTCGCCGTATAGAGGCCATAACTTCTGATAATCTGCTTAAGTACTATAATGAAGAGCTTGCTAAGATCGAAGAAATAAGCACTTTGCTTAAGTCTAATGATAATGACATAGTTAATAGAGTGGAAGCTTTACTTAAGGATAATAGGGATCTAAAGCATGAACTTGATAGTGTTAAAAGAGAAGTAGCTGCAAGCAAAGTTGGTGATATAACATTTGAAGATATAAATGGGCTTAAAGTATGCATTAATTCGCTTGACGGTAAGTCCAACACAGAACTTAAAGACCTGGTTGATAATTTAAAAGATAAAAATAAAAATTATGCCATAGTGGCATTTTCAAAATATGAAGATAATATAATTATAGTAGTGTCTCTTTCTGACACTGCAATAAGTAAAGGTCTTCATGCTGGTAATATGTTAAAAGAGATAGCCAAAGTACTTTCTGGTAATGGCGGTGGAAGAGATAAATTTGCTGAGGGGAGAGGAAAAGATTATACTAAAATTGATGAAGCGATTGAACTTTCTCGTAAACTTATAAATGGTTAATATAATATCTCAAATTATTAATAGCCTAAAAGGTGTAGTTAGTAAAGAACTCATAGTATTTATAATTTCACTAATGCCACTTCTTGAACTTCGTGGTGGTCTCATAGCTGCAGCTATACTCAATGTAGAGTATCTTAAGGCAGGAATACTTTGCATCATAGGTAATATAATACCGATACCATTTATTCTTTTGTTTCTTAAAAAAGTTTTTTCCGTTATGGAAAGATTTAAACCAACTAAGAAGGTAGTGGTGTGGCTTGAAGATAAGGCAAAAAAAAATAAACCTAAGATAGATAAATATGGATTTTGGGGACTTGTACTTTTTGTAGGTATACCACTCCCTGGAACAGGAGCCTGGACTGGATCACTTGTGGCATCTGTTTTTGAGATGGATTATAAGAAATCATTACTTGCAATCTTTCTTGGTATAATACTCGCATTCATAATTATGTCTATAGTGTCATATGGAGTTATTGGTAATATTATAAGATGATATGGAAAAAGTATACAATTGATACAACTGTTGAAGCGGCTGACATAGTCGCTTCAGTTTTATTTGATAATGGTATAGTTGGTGTCGAGATCGAAGACAATCAAAATCTGACTAAGGATGAAATAAAAGAGATGTATGTGGATATACCACTTGCACAAAATGATGACGGAAGTTCTAAGGTTATATTTTATGTATCAACATTTGAGGATGAGAAGACTTTAAATGAATATATTGAAGATAATAAAGTTTCGGACAAAAGCATCGACATAAGTACTATAAAAAGCACTGACAATCTTTTTTTAGAAAAGGATTTTGAAGCATTACTTTCTAAAATTAAATTAGATCTTGAGTCTTATGAGGGCTTTGTTGATATGGGGTCTCTACACATTTCATTTTCAACAATTGATGACAAAAGTTTTATAGAAAACTGGGTTCAGAATTTTAAGCCAATTAACATAGGAAAAGTTTCTATCATACCATGTTTTAATTCTAATTCTAATAATTCTAACGATGAGAATGATCAAATTAATATCTATATTGAACCAGGCAGCGCCTTTGGTACTGGTCAACATGCTACAACTAAGCTTTGCATAGATAACATAATTAAAATATCTGATAGGAAGGATTTTAATAAGGGCAGTTTCCTTGACATAGGAACTGGCTCTGGAATACTTAGTATACTTGCCTATAAATTATCATATAAGCATATCCATGCGATTGATGCAGATAGAAATGTTGAAACAAATCTATTAGAGAATTTTAAGTTAAACTCCATAGACCTGAATAGACTTACCTATAGCTTTGGCAATATTATAGAAGATAAATCATATCGAGATAAGATATCCTCACAGAAATATGATATTATAGTAGTAAATATCCTAGCACCTGTTATAATATTGATGCTTGAAAAGGCGAGAATTAGTGAGTTATTAGCAGAAAATGGGGTTCTAATACTTAGTGGAATTACTTTTGAATATGAAAATGCAGTTAAAAATGCCTTAAATAATGGGCTTAAAGTCATAGATAGAAGTGTTGAAGGTGATTGGGTGTCTATAGTAGCGGGCAGATAGATTGTGAATAAAAAGTTAATAAATGGAAGCCAAAAATGCAAGATTTCCTTGCATTTTTTATTTATTTTTGATAATATATATAGGCTATGCGCAAAACGCATACGATTTTTTTTGACGCGTTTTTATAGGACACACCCGAATCCGTGTGAAACGCGTTCGATGTATGTTGCTGTTTAAATTTAGGAGGCAATGTTATATGGCAAAACAAGTTATGAGAATTATGCTAAAAGGTTATGATCACAAACTTATCGATGAAGCAGCAGATAAGATTGTAGATAATTGTAAGAGAACTGGTTCAATTGTATCTGGTCCAGTTCCTCTTCCAACAAAAAAAGAAATCATAACTATACTTCGTGCTGTTCATAAGTACAAAGATTCAAGAGAACAGTTCGAACAGAGAACTCATAAGAGACTTATAGACATTATAAGTCCAAGTCAGCAGATCACTAATACTCTTCAGGGTTTGGAGATGCCTGCTGGTGTTGCGATTGATATCAAGATGAAAAATAATTAGTTAATGTGAACGACATACGTTCCGACATTACGAAAGGAGATAAAACATGAAGAAAGCTATACTTGCAGAAAAGATAGGGATGACTGAGATATGGACAGATAAAGGTATACTCATCCCAGTAACTGTTCTTCAAGCTGGACCTTGCGTAGTTACTAAGGTCCTTACTAAAGAAAAAGAAGGTTACGATGCTGTTCAAGTTGGATTTAAAGATGTAAAAGTTTCTCGCATCAATAAACCAGATGCTGGACAGTTTAAAAAAGCAGGATGTGCAGTTAAGAAATTTCTTAGAGAGTTTAGATTTGATAACTCAAGTGAATATACTCTCAACCAAGAAATTAAAGCTGACATCTTTGCAGTAGGCGACAAAGTAGATGTGACAGGAATCAGCAAAGGTAAAGGTTACCAAGGTGTTATAAAACGTCTTGGTCAACACAGAGGCCCTATGAAGCACGGTTCTAAGTTCCATCGTCATCAAGGTTCTAATGGACCTGCAACTACACCTGGTAAAGTTAGAAAAGGAAAAGGCATGCCTGGTCATATGGGTACAGAAACTATCACAACTCAAAATCTTGAAGTTGTAAGAGTTGATGTAGAGAAAAATCTTATACTCATCAAAGGTGCATGTCCAGGACCTAATAAGTCACTTATTACTATCAAAGAAACGGTGAAAGTGTAAAAGGAGGAAAATATGGCAAACGTAAATGTATACAATGTAGATGGCGTAGCTATTGATAAGATAGATTTAAACGATGCGATATTTGGTGTAGAGATCAATGAACACTTACTCCATAAAGCACGAGTAACTATATTATCTAATAATCGTCAAGGAACTCAAAAACAAAAAACAAGATCTGAAGTTTCTGGTGGTGGAAGAAAACCATGGAGACAGAAGGGAACTGGTAATGCAAGACAAGGGTCTATAAGAGCTCCTCAATGGAAAGGTGGCGGAGTTGTATTTGCTGCTGTACCAAGAGATTATGATATGAGCATGAACAGAAAAGAGAAGAGACTTGCTATGAAATCAGCTCTTACTAACCTTGTAAAGGAAGATAATTTTGTTGTAGTAGATGAGCTAAAGCTTGATGAGATCAAGACTAAGAATTTTAAAAAGATTCTTGATAATCTTAAGATTAAAAAGAGCCTTGTTGTACTTGACACTAATGACAAGAACGTAATCACTTCAGCAAGAAATATCGAAGGCATAAAGACATCTGCAGTCAATGAACTCAATGTATACGATATCCTTAAGTACGATAAAGTACTTATTACTCGCGCTGCAGTTAAAAATGTAGAGGAGGTATATAAATAATGGCAAACTTAACTCATTATGATATTATAAAGAAGCCTGTAGTATCAGAGAAAAGCATGAATCAGATGGCTGAGAAAAAGTATACCTTCATAGTACATAAGGATGCTACCAAGACTCAAGTAAAGGATGCTATAGAAAAGCTTTTTGAAGGGGCTAAGGTAGAGAAGGTCAATACTTCAAGATATGACGGAAAGTCAAGAAGAAGAGGAACTGTTATGGGCACTACTAATTCTTATAAGAAGGCTATAGTAACTTTGACAGAAGACTCTAAAGAGATAGAACTTTTCAGTTCGCTCTCAAACAAATAATAAGTATGGATGAGAAGACTCATTCGCAAAATTATTAAAGGAGAAAGAAAATGGCTATAAGAAGTTTCAAAGCTTATACACCTTCAAGAAGAAAGATGACAGTTCTTGATAATAGTAATGTAATTACTAAGAGAACTCCTGAGAAATCACTTCTTGCTAAGAAAGATAAGACTGCTGGTCGTAACAATCAAGGTAAGATCACAGTTAGACATCATGGTGGTGGCAATAGGCAAAAATATAGAATTATTGATTTTAAAAGAAAGAAAGATGGTATCGTCGGTAAAGTAGTTGCTATAGAGTATGATCCTAATAGAACTGCCAACATAGCACTCATATATTATAAGGATGGAACTAAATCATACATACTTGCACCAGATGGACTTAAGGTTGGTTCTGAGATTATGAGTGGTGAGACGGCAGAGGCTAAAGTAGGTAACTCACTTCCGCTTCAAAATGTTCCAATAGGTGCCAATGTCCATGCTATAGAATTAATCCCAGGACTTGGTGCTAAGATGGTTCGTTCAGCTGGTAACACAGCTCAGCTCATGGCTAAGGAAGGAAATTATGCTACACTTCGTCTTCCATCAGGTGAGATGAGGAAAGTACCTATCATGTGTAGAGCAACTATTGGCACAGTAGGAAATGGCGAACACAATCTTGTGAATATAGGTAAGGCAGGAAGAAAGCGTCACATGGGTATCCGTCCTACAGTTCGTGGATCTGTTATGAACCCTAACGATCACCCACATGGTGGTGGTGAAGGAAAATGTAGTATCGGTCGTCCAGGACCAGTTACACCTTGGGGCAAACCAGCACTCGGACTTAAGACTAGAAATAGAAAGAAAAATACCAATAAATTAATTATAACAAGAAAGAACGGATCAGTTCTTAAATAATAAAGGAGGATAGAATTAATGGCACGTTCACTTAAAAAAGGACCATTTGCTGACAAACATTTACTTAAGAAAGTTGATGCTATGGTTAAGTCAGGCAGTAAGCAAGTTATTAAAACTTGGTCACGCCGTTCAACTATCTTCCCACAGATGGTTTCACTTACAATAGCAGTTCACGATGGTAGAAAACATGTACCTGTATACATTACAGAAGACATGGTTGGACATAAACTTGGAGAATTCGTTGCTACTCGTGTATTTAGAGGACATGGTAGTAATGAATCTAAATCAGCAGTTTCATCAGGTGGAGCAGCAGGAGCAGCACCAGCAGCGGCAGCACCTGCAGAATCTGCAGCACCACAAGCTCAGGGCGCTGGAGCATAGGAGGGATAGCACATGTCAAAAGGTCATAGAACACAAATTAAAAGAGAAAGAAACGAGAAAAACGTAGACAAGAGACCAAGTGCAAAACTTTCAGGTGCTCGTGTCTCATCAAGAAAAGCATCTTATGTACTTGATGCTATAAGAGGAAAAGATGTAGCTGTTGCACTCGGTATAGTTACATATAGTCCAAGATATGCATCAAAGCTCATAAAGAAGCTTATTGAATCAGCAGTAGCTAACGCAAAGAACAACAACCAGATGGATGAAGAGAAGTTATATGTAGCTGAATGTTACTCAGGAAATGCCACTAACTACAAGAGAATGCATCCAAGAGCTCAAGGAAGAGCATATAGTATACTAAAGCGTAATTCTCACATCACAGTTATACTTGATGAGAGAAAGGATGCAGTAAAGGTTAACAAAACTACAGAAGTTAAGTCAGAAGCAGAGAAAGTAGAAGGAGGCAATAATGGGTCAGAAAGTTAATCCACATGGACTAAGAGTTGGTATCATCAAGAATTGGGATAGTCGTTGGTATGAGGAAAAGAAATTTTCTGACTATCTTGTAGAAGATTACCATATAAGAAAGTTCCTTAAGAAGAAATTATATGCAGCTGGTATAGCTAAGATTGAGATTGAGAGAATTACAACTAAGATATTCATTACTATATACACTGCTAAGCCTGGTATAGTTATAGGTAAGGGCGGAGCAGAGATTGAGAAACTTAAAAAAGAACTTGCAAAGTATACTAAGTCTGATGTAAATCTCAATATAAAAGAGATCAAACGTCCAGATAGAGAAGCTCAACTCGTAGCAGAGAATGTAGCAATTAATCTTGAGAATCGTATGGCATTCCGTAGAGCTATGAAGCAAGCTATGTCAAGAACTATGAAGGCTGGAGCACTTGGTATCAAAGCTTCAGTTGGCGGAAGACTTGCAGGCGCAGATATAGCAAGAACAGAGTTCTATAGTGAAGGAACTATACCACTTCAGACACTAAGGGCAGATATAGATTATGGTTTTGCAGAAGCCAATACCACATACGGAAAGCTCGGAGTCAAAGTCTGGATATATAAAGGCGAAGTACTTAATAACAAGAAAAAATAGTGAAGGAGTAGAAACCCATGTTAATGCCAAAGAGAACTAAGTATCGTAAAGCATTTAGAGGAAATATGAGAGGCAAAGCAAGCAGAGGCAACACACTTGCTTATGGCACATATGGACTCGTAGCTACGGAACCTAGTTGGATAAAATCAAATCAGATAGAAGCAGCCCGTGTTGCGATGACAAGATATATAAAAAGAGGTGGCCATGTCTGGATTAAAATATTCCCAGATAAACCTGTTACTACAAAACCAATAGGTGTCAGAATGGGATCTGGTAAAGGTGCAGTTGAATTTTGGGTGGCTGTTGCTAAGCCTGGTCGTGTACTTTTTGAGATAGCAGGCATCCCTGATGCAGATGCTAAAGAAGCACTTAGACTAGCAATGCATAAACTCCCACTTAAATGTAAGATTGTGTCAAAGAACGAACTTGATGGAGGTGCAGGCAATGAAAAATAATTTAAATGTTGCTGAACTAAAAAATAAGACTATAGATCAATTAAAACTTGAACTATCATCAGCAAGAAAAGAACTTTTTGAACTTAGACTTAAAAATGCAACTAATCAACTTGATAATACAAGTAGAATTCGTCAAGTAAGAAAGAACATAGCTCGTATAGAGACTATAATAACCATTAAGAAGAAAGCATAAAGGAGGTAGAGATGAGTAGAAACTTAAGAAAAACCCGTATCGGAAAAGTTATATCTGATAAGATGGATAAGACTATAGTAGTCTCTATCGAAGATAATATAAAGCATCCTCTTATTGGAAAGATAGTTAAGAAGACTTATAAGTTATACGCAGCAGATGATAAAAACGAAGCACATGTCGGTGACAGAGTGCTCGTGATGGAAACAAGGCCTTTATCAAAGCTTAAAAGATGGAGACTTTGTAATATAGTAGAAAAAGCAAAATAATTAATGTAAGGAAGGGGAAAGGTTATGGTACAACAAGAATCAAGACTACATGTCGCAGATAATACTGGTGCTAAAGAACTTCTTTGCATTAGAGTATCTGGTGGATCGCTAAGAAGATATGCCAATATCGGCGATACGATTGTATGTTCTGTTAAAGATGCCACACCTGGTGGTCAGGTTAAGAAGGGCGAAGTTGTAAAAGCTGTTGTTGTAAGAACAAAGAAAGGCGCAAGAAGAAAAGACGGTTCTTATATAAAATTCGATGAGAATGCAGCTGTTATCATTAAAGAAGATCTAACTCCAAGAGGAACTAGAATCTTTGGACCAGTTGCAAGAGAGCTTCGTGATAGAGGTTATATGAAGATATTATCTCTTGCACCAGAAGTATTATAGGAGGTGCGAGATGAATAAGATTAAGAAAGATGACCTAGTAGTAGTTATCACAGGCAAAGATAAAGGTAAGACTGGACAAGTTATATCAGTTAACGGTAAGACTCATAAGATACTTGTGAAAGGTGTCAATATAGTTAAGAAGCACCAGAAGGCTGGTAAGGCTAAAGGTATCAATGAATCTGCAATCATAGAGAAAGAAAACTGGATTGATATAAGTAATGTTATGCTTTCTATTGATGGTAAGGCTACAAGAGTTGGTTTTAAGATTGAAGGCGATAAGAAAGTAAGAGTTGCCAAGAAATCTGGTAAAGTAATTAAGTAGGGAGGGAATAATGGCTAGACTTAAAGAATTATATAATAGCGAGATTAAGAAGAACATGAAGGCTAAGTTCAATTATAAAAATGACTTAGCGATCCCAAAACTTGTTAAAGTTGTTATTAATATGGGAGTTGGAGAAGCCAAAGATAATTCTAAACTTCTCGATTCTGCTGTTAAAGATCTCGAAACAATTACTGGTCAACACGTAGTTGTAACTAAAGCAAAGAAAGCAATAGCTAACTTTAAGATAAGAGAAGGTATGCCTATCGGATGCAAATGTACATTACGTGGTGAAGTTATGTATGAGTTCGTTGATAGACTTATAAACCTTGCTCTTCCACGTGTTCGTGACTTTAGAGGAGTTAATCCTAATGGTTTCGATGGCAGAGGTAATTATTCTCTTGGCGTAAGAGAACAGATTATATTCCCTGAGATAGAATTTGATAAGATTGATAGAGTTCGTGGAATGGATATATGTTTTGTAACCAGTGCGAATACAGACGCAGAAGCTAAAGAACTTCTTACAGAGTTCAATATGCCATTTGCAAAATAAAAGGGAGGATATATGGCAAAAACATCTTTAAAAGTAAAGCAAAGTAGAAAACCAAAATTTAGTACACAATTTTATACTAGATGTAAGATTTGTGGTCGTCCACATGCTGTACTTAAGAAATATGGAATATGCAGACTTTGTTTTAGAGAACTTGCTTATAATGGACAGATTCCAGGCGTCAAAAAAGCATCTTGGTAGTATTATAAAATTATAAAAGGAGGATATCACATATATGAATATGAGTGATCCAATCGCAGATATGCTTACGAGAATTCGTAATGCCAATACTGCAAAATTTGATGAGGTTACTATACCTGCATCAAAGATGAAAAAATCTATAGCTAAAATTCTTCTTGATGAAGGATATATCGAAATCTATGATATCGTTAAGAGTAAGAAAAACGAAAAATTTGAAGACATTGTTATAAAATTAAAATATTTTGATAACAAGAAGACTAAAGCAATTACAGGTATTGAGAAAGTTTCTAAACCAGGTCTTCGTATGTATAGTGGAAAAGAAGATATGCCACAAGTACTTAATGGCTTGGGAATCGCTATAGTTACCACCAATATGGGACTTATGACTGATAAAGATTGCAGAAAGAATAATCTTGGTGGTGAGATCTTAGCAAGAGTATGGTAGTAATATCTGAAAACTGATATAAAGATATCAGATAATGTAAGAAAAGGAGAAAAATATGTCACGTATCGGAAAGAAACCAGTTGCCATACCACAAGGTGTTACTGTAGAAGTTAAAGGCAATACGGTTACTGTAAAAGGAACTAAAGGTACACTCACTCGTACTTTTGAACCTGCTATGAAGATAACAGTAGAGGGCACAGAAGTTAAAGTAGAGAGACCAGATGATGAAAAAAGAAATAAATCACTCCATGGTTTAACTCGTACGCTTATTAATAACATGGTTGTCGGCGTTACAACTGGTTATGAGAAGACTTTGGAAATCAATGGTGTTGGTTATAAAGCAGCAAAACAAGGAAAAAAATTAAATCTTAGTCTTGGCTATTCACATCCTATAATATTCGATGACCCAGAAGGCATAGAGACTTCTGTCCCTGATGAGAGAACTATCATAATTAAGGGTATCGACAAAGAAAAAGTTGGTCAATATGCTGCAGAGATTAGAGAGATGAGAGGACCAGAGCCATATAAGGGCAAAGGTATAAAATATAAAGATGAGCATATCACTCGTAAAGTCGGTAAGACTGGCAAGAAATAAGGAAGGAGGTAGATAAAATGGTAAATCAGATTAATAGAAAAGAAATTCGTGTTAAAAAACATGAGAGACAGAGAAATCGTTTTATGGGAACTCCTGAGTGCCCAAGACTTACTGTATTTAGATCAGACAAGCATATCTATGCTCAGATTATAGATGATGTGGCAAGAAAGACACTTTGTCAAGCATCTACGATTAAAAATAAAGAATTAAAACACACTAATGATATAGAGGCTGCAAAGTATGTTGGTAAAACTATAGGTGAAGCAGCAACTAAGCTTGGCATATCTCAAGTTGTATTTGATAGATCAGGATATCTATATCATGGCAAAGTTAAAGCTGTTGCTGATTCTGCACGTGAAGCAGGACTTAAATTCTAGAGGAGGGTATTATGAAGAAGGAACATAATGAAATTGATAAGGATAAACTAGAACTTAAAGATACCGTTGTCTCAATCAAACGTATATCTAAGACTGTTAAAGGTGGTAGAACTATGAGATTCTCTGCTCTAGTTGTTGTAGGAGATGGCAATGGTTCTATCGGAGTTGGTCATGGCAAGAGTGCAGAAATTCCTGAGGCAATAAGAAAAGGAAAAGAACAAGCCATGAGAAATATTGTCAAGATCAATCTTGATAATAACAAATCAGTACCTCATGATTATGTTGGTATCTGGGGAACCAGTAGAGTACTTCTTAAGAGATCTAAAGAAGGTACTGGTGTTATAGCTGGTGGTCCAGTTCGTTCTGTCATGGAGATGGCTGGTATACAAAATATAAGAACTAAGTCTCTTGGTTCTCGTAATAAGAATAATGTTGCTCTTGCTACAATTAATGGACTTATGAATATGAAATCACCAAGTGAGATAGCAACTCTTCGTTCTAAAACTGTGCAAGAAATACTTGCAGGAATTGTAAAGTAGGAGGTAAAAGAACATGGCAAATCAATTAAAAATAACACTTGTACATTCTCCTATAGGAGCAATACCAAAGCAAAGAGCGACTGTGAAAGCACTTGGATTTCATAAAGTGTATCAGACAAGAATTCATCAAGACAATAAAGCTATAAGAGGCATGATACAGAAGATCAATCATTTAGTTAAAGTAGAAGAAGCATAAGGGGGCCTTTATGAAATTATCTGAATTAAAAGCTGCAGAAGGTAGCAGACTTAAAAAAACATATAGAAAAGGTAGAGGCCACGGTTCAGGAAATGGTAAGACTGCAGGCTATGGACATAAAGGTCAGAAAGCAAGATCTGGTGCTCCAAGCCCTGGATTTGAAGGTGGTCAGATGCCACTCT
>ERZ842401.2444-NODE-2444-length-24860-cov-11.658456_pt1 | contig 24860 bp, 20 predicted proteins | sample MGYA00521270_ERZ842401 | MGnify/ENA primary metagenome ERZ842401 (study PRJEB31892, sample SAMEA3878208) | bioreactor metagenome | biome: Moose rumen | place: Sweden | collected 2011-10 | study: EMG produced TPA metagenomics assembly of the PRJEB12797 data set... | reverse complement strand
ATGTGCAACTTTTTGAGCATAAATATTTTACAAATTTAATTCATCCAACAGGTTTTATTATATATATCAAAGAACAGCATAAGAGTCATCCCACCGATAAAATAGGTGAAGAGTTTAGTTTGAATATTGACATATGGATATATGAAAAAGCATAAAATAGTCAAAGGTATGCATACCCACTTTTTCCCTATTTTTTTTGCGAAAAGAACCAATAAAGGAATAAGAATATAGAATATTACTTCCTGCTTCATAACCCATAAAGAACCATCCATTTGGGGTAAAGGATTTGTTTGGAAAGTATTAGGCAGTTCTGGTTCTAACCAGTTGAGCATAAAAATATTTGTAATGAAATATTTCCAAGTTTGAACAGAAGAGAAATAATCTTTCGTACTTAGACTGGTAACCACCCATCCGATGAATACGCAGAAAAAGATAGTGACAATGTATGCAGGAATTATGCGGGCAAATCTTTTTTTTGCGTACGATATTATGTCATAATCGCGCCGTAAGAAACTGTATGTAACGAGGAAACCTGTTATAGAAAAGAAGGCTTTTACAGCAGTACCTCCATCAAGAGGCAATAATTGATTATTTCCAGTTAAAATACAAAAATGAGAAATAATCAGAATAGTTGCAAAGAAAAAACGTAAAAAATCAAAACAGTTATCTTTGCGTATTTCACGCGTTATATTTTCATTTAGTAAGTCCAATGTAATAACCTAGTTTGTAAAATGCAAAAAATCTCATATTGGGTGTCCTCCCTAGCAGGTTCTTTTTGAGAAGAGGTTTGGTAATCTTGTAGCATAGGTATAGAGGGGTCTCCATATGCCATTTCTGACATCTATCTACTACTTTACCTAATCTTGTATATGGCAACAACATACCTCCAGCTTTATGTAACATTGTTAATGCAGTTTCTGTTTTTTTCAGAAAAATATTGTTATCATCAAAACCTGTATGTCGTAGGGGATTCTCTATATATATTATGCTCGCTTTTTTTTGACTTAATTCTACCCCCATAAATATATCCTCGAAACCGTATTTAGTAAATGTCGGATGAAAAGGAGTGGCGAGAATTAAGGTTCGCTTTATCATGACATTGAATGTACAGAACCTGCTGTAAGGGTGGGCATTGCAGTATTGCGTAGTGCGAAAGGGTTCTGCTTTTTTTTCGTATGTATATCTGAGAGATACATCTGGAGAGGGTAGGGTGGTAGGATTGGTTAAGCCACCGATTATAACATCTGCCTCTGGATGTTGTTTGGTAGCAGATATATAGTTTTTGATGAAGTTATTATTAACAACTTGTGCATCACAGTCCATTATAATACACCAATCTCCTTTAGCTTCTTTTACCAGATTATTAATGTTATATGCTCTACCAACATTTTCTTTTTTGCGAATATATCGGCAATTTGGCAGTTCATTAATTTTATGGTTTGCTATTGCCTTTACTTGATCTTTGCCACCATCTTCCATAACGATAATTTCATAATTGTCAAGATTACCAAGTGACTCACATTGATTTTGCAAATCGTTCACCAATGTATAGCACACATAATCATATGATGGTATGAGGATGGATAAGGTCATTATGAAAAACGAATTATTTTAACATTGCAATTTTAGTTACACAACCCTTGGAACCTTCAGGGGTTTCAATTAGTACCATGTAAATACCAGAGGCTACCCGATCACCATTTTGGTCGCAGCCATCCCATTGATATGAACCTCCGGATACGACACCCTTGTGAACAATATAACCACTTGATGTTGTAATCTTTATTTGACATTGCTCGTACAGGCCTTTAATGGTTATTGGCCCTGTGTAATCAGGAGAGACTGGATTAGGGTACGAATATATGTTGTCTTCGTTTAGAGTACCATACTTGGATGTTATGTCTGTTTGATATGAACATAGGCCTTTAATGGTCGCAATATATACAATGCCAGTGCTTTCATCTATTACGATGTCATATATTTCGTTAGAAGGTAAAGGGGTATTCTCAGTTGTAAAATGAGCTATTTCATGAGTGTTATCATTGCTTATAAGAAAAACGCCTGCATCTTTCGTCCCAATCCATTTGCGCTGGGCTTTGTCTATAGCAATGACATAGCAATAGACTTCTCCTAGGAGATAGTCTGCGAGATCCGTATCATCGTCGCGATTTATTTTTGGTTGGGTGAAGATTTTATTTCCTTTTTCTATGTCCTCTGCGGAGATGTATACCGGTCCGTCTGAGGTTGGTATCCATATGTTGCCACTGGCGTCTTCTATTGGACGGAAGAAGTATGGGTTGGTGTTTATAGTGCTACCATCTTGGTTTACGAAGTTAAGATATGGAGTCAGGACGTCAGTATCCATATTATACGAATACAGCCCTGATCGATTCCAATTTGAGTTGGCAAACCACATAAGACCGTTGCTCTTGCTAATGAAGGCTCCCTCAAAGGAACGATTTTGACCGCTTTCCTCGTTTGTCTTATGATTAAGTGTTTCCCAATTGCCGTTAGCATCCATTTTGTTTATCGGAAACATATTGAAGAATCCGTTAAATGCCCACAGGCACTTTTTCCTGTCATACAAGAGGGATGATATGAAAGTGTATTCTGGAAAAATATTGTTGTATGTTAATGTGCTATTTTCAGTATTATATGTTTTATATATGTTATAATTTTTGTATTCAAGTATTCCGAATGATGTTCCCACAAAGAAATGCGAGGCATCAGCAGGGTCAAATGCCATGCATAGTATAGTGTTGTATAGTTTTGTTTTATCTGCTACGTCAGGAATAGGAACATCTTTCCAATTTATGTCGTTAAGTTCTATGTAATGTATGGCGTTTGGTCTAACGTCCAGCGTCGGACCATCAGCTATTCCGCTTGTCGCATATAGCCTTCCATTATTTAGATATAGCCTGAAAAAATTATTATCCGAAGGACCATCTGGCTTCGCGTCTCCTGATAATGCTTTGTACTCATCTTTGGTCATCATAGTGCGTTCATCGTCAGGTATCGTTTCACCGTGGGTATATGTTTCTTCAATGGTATTATTTAGTGTGTTGATTTTTAGTGTGCCAAGTTCTTTCGTTGTCAGGTATGCATATTTCCCATTAATACGTATATCTGTGATGGCCTTATCTTTAGCTGTAAGTTTCTCTTTTAAACCGATTATAGTTGTTATTTCTTTGCTAAAATCTGTTGGTAAAAAATCTATGGTGTAGTCTTCATAGATAATAAGTAATTTTTTTGCCGTTTTGCAGGCTGCAATATCTATTATGTTTTGGGAAGTAAGCCCTGTGAGCTTATTATGCTCTGCAACAGAATGGTCTGCTGTATTGTATGAGAAGAGGTTTCCATCACATAATGCAAATATATAATTGCCAAACGGTTCAACTTTGGTTATATTTGTGTAGGAATTGTACAGCTTCCACGTACCTGCAGGTTCTGCAAACGCAGATGATACACAGAGTAGTATAGACAAGTGAAGGGCTATGAATATCTTGTTCATTGTGAAATGGTATACAATTAATTGTTAACTTTTCCTCCGATTTGTTTCATAACATCGCTATTAAGACGTTTGCGCTCTGCATCACGCCACCATCCCCATTTGTTGAAATATTTTATTATGCTGATAATGTGAATGAACATTAAACGCAAATCCTTTCTAGATCCTCTCGTAAATGTGTGGTAGATAGAGACCGCCGGGTAAAATAAGGTGTCGTATTTTTCATGCATTCGCCTTGTAAAGTCGATGTCTTCTGCATAAAGGAAGAAACGCTCATCAAATAGTCCAACTTCTTTTACCGCATTAATCCTTAAAAACATAAAACATCCTGATAGGAATGAAACATTCAGAGTCTTTGTAAAACCGGATTGTGTCAATTCGCATGTCTGATTTCGACGGCGTATCATCCACTCTGGCAACGCAAATCTGCCTATTATGTCCATTGGGGTAGGTAGTAAGCGGGCTAATCGTTGTATTTGTCCGTTTGGATACATTACTTTGGGCATAATCTGTCCCACTGTATGATTTTCTGCCATGTACTTTTTTAAGGCAGGAATTACTTCTGGGCCAAACCATACATCAGGATTTACGACAAGGTGATACTCAGAACCAATTTCCATAGCCGCTTTAAGGGCAACATTGTGTCCTCCTCCATACCCGTTGTTTTTATGTGGAAGATACATCAGTTGAAAACCTTGCGAGACTTTGGCAACTAATTCTGGCTCTCCTTTCAAAACACGTTCAGCAAATTCTTGTAATTCGGACTTTAATTCAAGCATGTCTTCACTGTGGTCAATAACGTAAACTATATCCACCGGGGAGGCAAATAGACTCCTCAAAACAGGCTCAAAGTCCAATAGATGATGGTTGTATGTGACAATGGATGCTGTAATCATCGTATATATAACGCACTTACGCATTGGTTTATTGTTCACGTGTAAAAAAAGAATATGCGTGAGTGAAACAAAAGGGTAAAAAATGTTAAAACGTCCAAATTTGTGTCATGCAGGGTGTCGTTCTAATAGAGTTTTTGTAACTTTGCACCTCGAAACTAAATACGTGTCGTAAAGTTTTCTGTGCCATTTAGGTGTATTGATAATTATAATAAAAAATATGAAAAGATTAATGTTTTTTGTTGCTGTTGCTGCTTTCTTGATTTCATGCGGTGGACAGTCTGGTAAACCAAATTTTGGCGACAATGAGTATGCCACTCGTGTCGTTGGCGTTTCCAATGCTGATGTAGAAACCTCTTATCCTGCAATATTCAAAGGTATGCAGGATGTTGAAATTCGTCCGAAGGCATCTGGATTTATTACTGCAATTTTGGTGCGCGAAGGTGAAAATGTGTCTGCTGGACAGGTGCTGTTCACTATTGATAATGTAACGCAAAAGGCTGCGGTAAATCAAGCTCAAGCAGCAGTTAATTCTGCAAATGCTGCATTGAATACGGCAAAGTTGACGTATGATAATGCTAAAAAGTTGTATGAGGCTAATGTGATTGGTGATTTTGAACTTCAGTCAAGTAGAAATAAATATGAGACAGCGCAAGCTGCTTTGGGGCAGGCACAGGCAAATTTGACATCAGCTCAAGAGGCTTTGTCTTTCTGTACGGTTAAATCTCCAACATCAGGTGTTGTGGGCTCTTTGCCATACAAGGTGGGGGCATTGGTGGGCTCTTCGATGAATCCAGCATTTACGACTATATCCAATGGTTCTCATGTAGATGTTTATTTCTCTATGAATGAGAAAGAAAGTATGGCTCTTATTCGTGAATATGGTTCAATTCAAGAAGCGATAAATCATATGCCGGCAATTCGCTTGCAGTTGGCTGATGGCTCGGAGTATGAGTCGCAAGGTAAGGTTGTTAAGGCGTCTGGCGTTATTGATGCAATAACCGGAACGGTTAGCTTTATCGCTGCTTTCCCGAATCCTAAGAAATTGATAAAGTCTGGGGGAAGCGGAAAAGTTATTATGCCGCATGTTGCAACAAATGCTATCATAATACCGCAAGTTGCAACTGTAGAGATTCAAGACAAACACTTCGTTTATATCGTAGGCAAGGATAATAAGGTGCGATATACAGAAGTTACCATTGATACCCAAAATGATGGTCAGAACTACATTATAACCTCAGGGTTGAAAAAGGGTGATAAGATAGTAGTTGACGGTGTTTCTTCTTTGCAGGATGGTATGGAGATTAAGCCCCTTACCGAGGCAGAGTATGCAAAGAAACTGAAAAAGGCCGAAGAACTTTCTAAGGTACAGGGAGATGGCGTATTTGCAGTAGGCAAAGCACTAAAGGGATAGTGTTTATACGTATAAAAATTAAATGAAATAAAAAAGATGAAATTAGATAATTTTATAAATAGGCCGGTGTTGTCCACCGTGATATCGATAGTTATCGTAATCCTCGGTTTCATCGGATTGGCAACCTTACCTATTGAACAATACCCAGATATTGCCCCTCCTACGATAATGGTAAGATGCTATTATCCTGGTGCCGATGCAAAGACTGTAGAAAATTCAGTCCTTGCTCCGTTGGAGGAACAGATAAATGGTGTGGAAGGTATGACGTACATGACCTCTTCTGCAACAAATGATGGCGCCGCTTCTATAACAGTATATTTTGAACAGGGCGCAAATCCTGATATGGCTCAGGTTAATGTGCAAAACCGCGTGTCGCAGGCAACGGCCTTACTTCCATCTGAGGTAACGCAAAGCGGTGTCACCGTCCAAAAACGTCAGACATCAACGGTGCTTATCATGTCATTGTATTCGCCTGATGACCGTTATGACGAGAAATTCTTAGGTAACTATGCCGACATCAATATCATCCCAGAGATGAAGCGTATCAAAGGTATTGGTGATTGTGAGTCTATTGGCTTGAAATCTTATACAATGCGTTTGTGGCTTGATCCGACGAAAATGCACGATTTGGGATTGATACCTACAGATATCGTTGGTGCTCTTGCTGAACAGAATATTGAAGCAGCACCAGGTAAGTTTGGTGAACAGAGTGACAAACAGTATGAATACTCCATGAAATACACGGGACGTCTTAAGACGCCAGAGGAATTCGGAAATATGATTATTAAGACCGATGATATGGGACGAATTCTCCGTGTAAAAGATGTAGCAAAGGTGGAAATGGGAGCCCTTTATTACTCGGTGTTAACTCAACTTGATGGTCATCCCGCCCTCATGATGATGGTTACACAGCGTGCGGGCTCTAATGCTACGGCAATAGCAAATGATGTAAAGGCAACAGCGGAGAGGCTATCAAAGAATTTCCCCCCAGGCATGAAGATTAAGGTGATGCAGGATGTTACGGAATTTATTGAAGCATCTCAGCATGAGGTGTATAAGACTTTGTTCGAGGCACTCTTGCTAGTGTTTATAGTGGTGTTTGTGTTCCTGCAAGATTTTAGATCTACCTTGATTCCAATGATTGCGGTTCCCGTGTCATTGATAGGTACGATGTTCTTCTTGAAGGTTATTGGCTTCTCAATAAACCTTCTAACCTTGTCTGCGCTGGTGTTGGCAATTGCAATTGTAGTCGATGATGCAATTGTGGTAGTTGAGGCTGTACATGCAAAACTTGATATGGGATATCACTCTGCCCAAAAAGCATCGATTGATGCCATGAGTGAGATTGCGGGTGCTATCATATCAATTACCCTTGTGATGTCTGCCGTGTTTGTACCTGTGTCATTTATGAGCGGTACAACGGGTACTTTCTATCGTGAGTTCGGTTTGACGATGGCTATTTCAATCATAATCTCTGCTGTTAATGCCTTGACATTGTCTCCTGCCTTATGTGCTATTCTTCTAAAACCACATGGCGGTGATGGCGGTGAAAAAAAGCAAAGCTTTACAACACGTTTCTTTGCAGGGTTTAATGCAGCATACGATAAATTGCAGAATAAATACCAAAAGGCTGTTTCTATCCTTGTTAAGAAATCATGGATTGCTATTGTAGCAGTTGTGATAGGTGTCGTTGCGTTGTTATCGGAGGCTGTGTTTACAAAGACTGGCCTTGTGCCTGACGAGGATACAGGTACTGTGTTCGTAACTGTGTCAACACCTCCGGGTACTTCTTTGTTGAAAACGGATAAGTTGATGGATGAAGTACAACGTATGCTGGATAACAATCCGGCAATTGATGGCTGTATTCGTATTGCTGGATATAACTTTATTGCTGGGCAGGGATCGAACCAGGGAACTTTCGTCGTTAAATTAAAGCCATTTGATGAAAGAAGTCGCTCGGAGTATTCCAGTATGGTGCTGGGCATGATCTATAAGCAGACTGCTGCTATTAAAGGAGCTCAAATTTTGGCATTCCAGCCACCTATGGTAACAGGTTTCTCTGCAAATAACGGTTTGTCATTCTCTATGCAGGATCGTACAGGAGGTGACTTGGATAAGTTCTTCAAGGTGACTCAAGACTTTATTGCAGAACTTAATAAACGTCCTGAATTTGCAAACTGTATGACATCTTTTAATTCTTCATATCCTCAGTATCAGATTAACGTAGATGTTGCAAAGTGTAAACAGGCGGGCATTTCTCCTTCTGCAGTGTTAACAACCATGCAGGGATATTATGGTGGTATGTACTCTTCGAACTTTAATAGTTTCGGTAAACTTTATCGTGTATATGTGCAGGGAGACCCGAAGACACGTGAAGATAAGGCCTCGCTACAGAATATATATGTTCGCACACCAAAAGGCATGGCTCCTGTAAGTGAATTTGCAAACTTGAAAAAAGTATATGGTCCACAGGTTATTAATCGTTTCAATCTGTTTACTGCCATCAATGTTAACGGTACACCTGCTGATGGATATTCTACAGGTGATTGTATAGCCGCAATGGAAGAGGTAGCCGAGTCATCTTTACCTGCAGGATATACATATGAATTCTCTGGTTTAACACGTAATGAGGCGGAATCATCCAATACTACAGGTATTGTGCTTGTTCTTTGTGTTGTATTCGTTTACCTTATCCTGTCTGCACAATATGAATCATATTTGTTGCCGTTGTCGGTAATATTGTCTTTGCCGTTCGGTCTTGCAGGTGCCTTCCTGTTTACGAACCTGTTCGGAAAGAACAACGATATATATATGCAGATAGCACTCATTATGTTGGTGGGATTGCTGGCAAAGAATGCTATACTTATTGTACAATTTGCACTTGAGCGTCGTCAGTTGGGTATGGCTATCAGTTGGTCTGCAATTCTTGGTGCTGCGGCACGTCTGCGTCCAATTTTGATGACCGCTTTGGCTATGATTATTGGTCTGTTCCCTCTTATTGTTACTGGCTTGCCAGGACTCTCGTTATTCATGGCGCCTGCTGTAGGCGAGAATGGCTACGTTACGCTTGGTGCGGCAGCTATTGGCGGTATGTTGGTAGGAACGTTCTTGCAAGTGCTTATTGTACCTGTTCTTTTCGTGATTTTCCAATGGCTGCAGGAGAAGATTAAACCAATGGAATTCAATGATGAGAATGCAGCTATAGATTCCGAATTGCATCAGTATGCGATATCAGCAAACGCTATCAATGAAACAATAAGTGGTAGTGATCCACATTATGTAAAATGAGGGAGGAAATGTTAATGAAGAATATAGTAATTAATAAGCAGAAACATATTGTTTCTTCAGCATGTTGTCTATTGCTTGTTACTTTCTTAATGTCGTGCAGCCACGGTAAAAGCTTGTGGTCAAAGTATGAGCGTCCAGATAGTATTTTGCATGCGACAGCAGTAAGTAGTGTCTTGCGTGATGCAGCAGCAATAGAGGGGAGTGATAGCATCGGTTTCGGCGGGGTAAAATGGCAGGATGTCTTCACAGACCCCCAACTACGTGCTTTAATTGAGATGGGTTTGGAGCAAAATGCTGACATCTTTGCAGCATCGGCGAATATTCAAAAGATGGAGGCCGCATTAAAAGCTGCTCGACTTGCATTCTTGCCTCAAATAGCCCTTTCTCCTTCAGGCACTCTGGCAAAAGTAGTAACTGGAGATAAGAAAAGTGATTGGAATAAGTCATATGCATTGCCTGTTTCGGCATCATGGACGGTAGATATCTTCGGTAATATCTTGGCAACAAAACGAGGTGCTGAGGTACAGTTGGCTATGATGAAGGATTACAAGCATGTCACACGTTCTAAAGTTATCTGTGGCATAGCAAACTGCTATTACACATTGTTGATGTTAGATCGTCAGCTTGAAATTCTGAACGATATGGAGACGCTGACGACTGAAACATATCAGATGATGAAATTGCAAAAGGAGCTGCGCGGTGCAAAAGAAACAGCAGTTGTTTCAGCGCAGGCTGCAAATCTTTCTGTAAAAACACAGATTGTGGATATGAAGCGCCAAATAAGTGAGGTGGAGAATACTCTTTCAACCCTTGTCGGTATGCATGCTCAAAGCATTTCTCGTGGTAAGTTGGCTGATCAGAGTCTTCCTGAAGATTTTTCAACTGGAGTGGCTATAAATGTTTTGGCATCTCGTCCAGATGTTCATGCGGCGGAGATGACATTGGCAAATTGTTTCTATGATGTAAAAAAGGCTCAGTCTGCATTTTATCCGAGTTTAAAGATAACAGGAACAGGTTCATTTACTAATAGCTTGGGTAATGCGGTATCTAATCCTGGACAGTTTTTGGCTAATTTTGTTGGAGCACTTACACAACCTATATTTATGAACGGACGCCTAACTGCTCAGTTGAAGGCAGCAAAATTGTCTTATGAGGTTGCTGAAAAAGATTGGCAACAAGCTGTTCTTGAAGCTGGCGCAGAAGTGTCAGATTGCTTTGTTGAATACAATAGCAGTAAGGAAATGGGCGATCTTGAACGTCAACGGGTTGAAGCTCTTAAGAAAAGTGTCGACTATACAATGATGCTTTATAAAATGGGAACATCAACATACCTTGAAGTTATATCGGCACAATCTTCACTTCTTAATGCCGAAATCTCACAAGTTACTGATGACTTCAACAAGATGCAGGCAGTAGTTAATCTTTATAGCGCCTTAGGAGGGGGCAAGGAGTAAAATGAGCAATATTTCAGATAAGGCTGTTATAAGCCCTAATGCAAAGATAGGAAAGGGTGTAACCATTTATCCTTTTGTGTATATTGAGGATGATGTGACCGTTGGTGATGATTGTGTTATATACCCTTACGTAAGCCTAATGAATGGCACGCGACTGGGTAAGGCTAATCGAATTCATCAAAATACGGTTATTTCTGCAATTCCACAAGATTTTAACTATAATGGTGGCAATACAATATGTGAGATAGGCGATGGAAACATCATTCGTGAGAATGTCGTAGTTAATCGCGCAACATATGTTGAAGGAAAAACTGTAATTGGAAATAACAATTTCCTTATGGAGGGAGTGCACATATCACACGATGTTCATATGGGTGATGATAATGTGTTAGGTTATGGAACAAAGATTGCAGGCGATGTGGAGATCCATAATTATACTATATTCTCATCAAGTGTAATAGCAAACCCAGGTGTGCGCGTTGGAGACTGCTCTATGATACAATCAGGCTGTCGCTTTTCAAAAGACGTCCCGCCATATATCGTCGCAGGAGGACAACCTATAAAGTATGGTGGTGTTAATGGCTTTGTTATTGACCAACGCGGTATAAGTGGGAAGGTGAAAGCTCATATAGCTAATGCCTATAGATTAGTATTCCACGGGCAAGATGATATTGTGAATGCTTGCGGGCAAATAGAGCAACAAATACAATCAAGTCAGGAAATTGAAAACATTGTAAGATTCCTTAGGTCGTCGAAGTTGGGCATAATTACAAAACTATAGTTAAAAAAAATTAAAAGAGTGGGCCTGTGTATATGGTGGTCTTTATAATTTAGATAATTTTTTATACCTTTGCAGCCGATTTTCGTTAAAGTCACCGCTGGTACTCGACTACGTGACATGGATTAAAAAACAATAAATTAGAAGAACATGGATTTAATCAAAGTTGCTGAAGAAGCATTTGCAACCGGCAAGAAGTTCCCTGAGTTCAAGGCAGGTGATACTATTACTGTCGCTTACAAAATTATCGAGGGTTCTAAGGAACGTATTCAGCTTTATCGTGGTGTTGTAATTAAGATTTCAGGCCACGGCGACAAGAAGCGTTTTACAGTACGTAAGATGTCTGGAACAGTCGGAGTAGAGCGTATTTTCCCAATTGAGTCACCAAACATTGACTCTATTGAGGTGAATAAGGTTGGTAAGGTACGTCGAGCTAAACTGTATTACCTGCGTAATCTGACAGGTAAGAAGGCTCGTATACAAGAAAAGCGTCTTACCTCCGAGTAAGAAAGAAATCCTTAATCATCGTAGCACATTCTTCTTCCAGAATGTTGTTGGTGACATCCGTTTTAGGATGGAGTGATAATGGGGCTACCTTCTGGTATCCCCTTTTTTCGTCTTTACAGCCATATACCAATCGTGAGATCTGGCTCCACCCCAAAGCCCCTGCGCACATAGCACAAGGCTCTACGGTAACATATATTGTGCAACCTGTGAGATATTTGCCGCCTAAAGCATTGGCAGCGGCTGTGATAGCCTGCATTTCTGCATGAGCGGTGACATCGTGTAGTTTCTCTGTGAGATTGTGAGTTCTTGCCAATATCCGACCTTGCGCTACTACGATAGCACCTATTGGAATTTCTCCTTCTTTCTCTGCAGCCTTAGCTTCGGCTATGGCTTTTTTCATATATTCTTCGTCGGTCATAGTGCAGCGAAGTTACACTTTTCCTGACGATATATCATATAAATAAGGAGATAATGTAGAAAAAAATACAATAAAATCACAAATTGTTTGCACATATCGTTTTTTTTCTGTACTTTTGCAAAAAGTTGGGTTTCTCAAAGAATCATAACATCTTTGTGACTATTAATAAACGTTTACTGGCCTACTAATGGGAAAACGTATAAAAAAACTTAAGAAGATCCGAATTCATCGTGAAGGAACGGATACATTGGTGTATAGTGCAATGGCTTTAATAGCTATTGGCATAATATTGTGGCGTTCATTTGACTCTCCTATACCATTCTACATTTTCGCTGTTGTATTTGGTGTTGCATGGGGCGTAGTATTGAATTTCTTCCGTTGTCCGATTCGTATATTCGAAACAACAGATACGGAAGGACTTGTTGTCGCTCCTGCTGATGGAAGAATTGTAGTGTTAGAGAAGGTGTTTGAGGAGAAATACCTGAAAGAGGAGAGAATAATGGTCAGTATCTTTATGAGTCTCTTCAATGTTCACGCAAATTGGTTCCCTGTAGATGGAAAGGTGAAATTGGTTGAACATCATAATGGACATTTCCATAAAGCCTGGTTACCTAAGGCGAGTGATGAGAATGAAATGACAGATATTATCATTACCACAGAAGATGGCGTTGATATACTTTGTAGACAAGTTGCCGGAGCAATGGCTCGCCGCATAGTAACTTATGCGAAAGAGGGAGATGATTGCTACATTGATGAACATATGGGATTTATAAAATTTGGTTCTCGTGTAGATATGTTCTTGCCAGTTGATACAAAAATATGTGTTGGTATGCGCCAATCTACTACAGGAAACCAAACGATAATAGGCATGCTTAATAGGCGTGAAGAAATTTAGTTAGACGGAATTGTGTATGAACTTCAGTAGTATTAAGAAGCATATCCCTAATTCTATAACATGTTGTAATCTCGTCAGTGGATGTATTGCAATCTCTTTCGCCATTAAAGGAGATTTGCCTTTGGCATTGTCGTTTATCATCTTGGGCGCTGTTTTCGATTTCTTTGATGGTATGGTGGCGCGTTTGCTTGGGGTGTCATCGCCAATAGGAAAAGAACTGGATTCGCTGGCTGATGTGGTAACTTTCGGAGTGGCCCCTTCATGTATTATCTTCTATGAGTTGCAAGTAGTTGAGTATCCTTCTGTATTGAATGATACAACGATAGTTTCTCTTCTTCCCTATACAGCATTCTTGGTGGCTGCGTTAAGTGCCGTGCGTCTTGCAAAGTTTAACCTGGATACACGACAGACAACGTCATTTATAGGTTTGCCCACACCGGCAAATGCTTTATGCTGGGGTTCTTTAATCGTGGGTTTCGGAGAATATCTTGAGCAATATGCGTGGTTTATGCCTGCTTTATTGGTAGGGATAGTGTTGTCATCATGGATACTTGTTGCTGAAATACCAATGTTTGCATTGAAATTCAAGCATTGGGGATATAAGGATAATGAGTTGAAATATTGTTTCGTGTTATTTTCGGCAGTAGCCCTGATTGCTACTATAGTGATAGGTGTTATAACAGATAATTGTAAATTGTGCTATTCTGGCTTCAGCTTAATAATAGTGGTATATATATTATTAAGTATTGCTGCTAATACAAAGAAACAGTCTTGACGTTTTTCTGGGTTCCATGAGTTTTGTTCATCTTCATGTACATACGCATTATTCCTTGCTGGACGGACAGTGCAAGGTTGCGGATATCGTCAATAAGGCAATTGCTGACGGTATGCCTGGTGTCGCTATTACGGATCATGGAAACATGTTTGGCGTCAAGGAATTGTTTGATGAGGTTAAAAAGGCAAATAAGGATCTGAAGAAAGAAGGCAAAGCACCTTTCAAACCAATCTTTGGATGCGAAATGTATGTGGCAAGACGTGGAATGGATAAAACGGACTTGCCGGAAGTTGACCGTAGCGGTTGGCATTTAATAGTGTTGGCGAAAAATGCTAACGGATATCATAATCTGATTAAGCTCGTATCAAATTCGTGGGTTGACGGTTTCTATCATCGCCCTCGTACTGATCACGAGCAGCTGGAACAGTATCATGAGGACCTTATTATATGCTCTGCCTGCATAGGTGGTGAGATTCCGCAAAAGATACTAGCCGGTGATATTGAAGGGGCTAGGAAGTCAGTTGAATGGCACAAGAAGATATGGGGAGACGATTTCTATCTTGAACTCCAACGTCATGAGGTAAAAGATCCCAACCAGCGTGCCAATCGCGAAACATTTCCTTTGCAACAGAAGGTTAATCGTGTCCTTATAGAATTTGCCCGCGAATATAATATAAAGCTGATATGTACAAATGACTGTCACTTTATAGATAAGGAGACTGCCGAAGCTCATGATCATCTCTTGTGTATCGGCACAGGTAAGGACCTCGATGACCCTAATCGTATGCTCTATTCCAAACAGGAGTGGTTTAAGACTGAACAGGAGATGCGGGAGATATTCTCGGATATTCCTGAAGCCTTGGAAAATACCAATGAGGTACTTGATAAGGTTGAGGTGTATGATTTGGAATCTGACCCGATTATGCCGTTCTTCCCGATTCCTGCGGAATTTGGTACAGAAGAGCAGTGGAGACAGAAGTTCACGGAAGAGGATTTATACAAGGAGTTTACCTGCGATGAAAACGGTGAAAATCCATTACCACCAGAAGAAGCAGAAAAGAAAATTGCAAAGCTTGGTGGGTATGATAAGATTTACCGAATAAAGTTTGAAGCCGACTATCTGGCTAAACTGGCATATGAGGGAGCTGCAAAACTATATGGTGCTCCTTTGGATAAAGAGGTTGATGAACGTATAAGATTCGAATTGCATATAATGAAGACGATGGGTTTTCCTGGTTACTTCCTTATTGTGCAAGATTTTATCAATTCAGCTCGTGACAAACTGGATGTTTGGGTAGGACCTGGGCGTGGCTCTGCTGCTGGTTCTGTTGTGGCCTACTGTCTGGGTATCACACGCCTTGACCCTCTTAAATATGATCTTCTTTTCGAACGTTTCCTTAATCCTGATCGTATTTCCTTGCCTGATATAGATACGGATTTCGATGATGATGGTCGTGGTCGGGTCCTGCAATGGGTAATGGATAAATATGGTCATGAGAACTGCGCACATATTATCACGTATGGCACTATGGCGACAAAGAATGCCATTAAGGATGTCGCACGTGTAGAGAAATTCCCTCTTGACCGTACTAATGCTCTATGTAGGGCTATTCCTGACAGGCTGCCAAACAATCTCAAGATGAATCTTCCGAATGTTATTCAGGCCGTTCCGGAAATTGCCCAGGCAGAGTCCTCGCTGGATTCAAGAGAGTCTAATACGATTAAGTATGCAAAGATGCTGGAGGGAACTGTGCGAAATGTCGGCATTCATGCATGTGGGTTTATCATATGCAGAGATCCTATATCCAATCATGTTCCTGTGTCAACAGCACCAGATCCGGATTTCCCTGAGATAAAAACTGCCGTAACCCAGTATGATGGACATGTTATTGAATCGACAGGTCTGATAAAGATGGACTTCCTCGGATTGAAAACGCTTTCCGAGCAGAAAGAGGCGTGTAAGAATGTGAAACTTACGCGTGGCATAGATATCGATCTTGAGAAGATTCCTATTGATGACGAGCTTACTTACGAGTTGTATCAGCGTGGACAGACTATTGGCACATTCCAGTTCGAGTCAGCAGGAATGCAGAAATATCTTCGTGAGTTGCATCCTACGGTGTTTGAAGATCTTATTGCCATGAATGCTCTTTATCGTCCAGGACCGATGGACTATATCCCTTCATTCATCAAACGTAAAAATGGTAAAGAGCCGATAACCTATGATATCCCATGCATGGAGAAGTATCTTAAGGATACTTATGGCATTACGGTATATCAGGAGCAGGTGATGTTGTTGTCGCGCCAACTGGCAAACTTTACCCGTGGTGAGTCTGATGCCCTTCGTAAGGCGATGGGTAAGAAGAAAAAGGACATCGTAGAAGCCATGAAGCCGAAGTTCTTGGAAGGCGGCAAACGGAACGGCCATGATCCGAAGGTGTTGGAGAAGATATGGGCAGACTGGGAGAAATTCGCTTCTTATGCGTTCAATAAATCACATGCTGCATGCTATTCCTGGGTTGCCTATCAGACGGCATATCTGAAGGCTCACTATCCAGCGGAGTTTATGGCAGCACTCCTTACGCGTCGTTGCGACGATATTAAGGAGGTTACAAAACTGATGGACGAGTGCAAGTCGATGGGCATTCAGGTGTATGGTCCGGATATAAACGAGTCATATGCAAACTTTGGCGTTAATCAAAAAGGTGAAATCCGTTTCGGTTTGGCAGCAATAAAGGGAATGAGTGAGGCTGCTACTCGTGCAATAATAGAAGAAAGGACGAAAAATGGTCCGTTCAAAGACCTGTACGAGTTTATAGAACGCATACCACCATCGGCATTGAACAAGAAGGTTATGGAGTGCCTGACTCTTGCGGGAGCACTTGATACATTCGGATTGTTAAGAGAGCAATATCTTGTACCGCCTCTTCATACATTGTCAAATATCCGTTCTGGTAGTTTTATTGATGCTTTGCTCGTTTATGCACAGCAATTCAATCATGCCAAAATTGAGGCGCAGAATTCTCTGTTTGGCGGACTGGAGGCAATTGAAATAACAAAACCCAAGCCTGGAAAGGCGCCGGAGTGGAGTGCTATAGAACGTCTGAACAGGGAACGTGAACTTGTCGGAATCTATCTCTCTGCCCATCCGTTGGATGAGTATGCTGTAATCCTGAATTGCATCTGTAATACCACATGCTCGGAACTGGGTCGTGATGCTGACCGTGCGGAATTGGCAAAACGTGACATGATGGTCTTTGGCGGCATTGTCACAAATGTGCGCGAAGGTTTCACAAAGAAGGGCTCACCTATGGGAGTTGTTACTCTTGAGGATTTCAGCGGAGTAGGGGAGTTGGCACTGTTTGCTGATGACTGGTCCAAGTGGGTTGGGAAATTCCGTATTGGTTGTTCTGTTCTCGTCAAGATGAAGAGTGTTGAACACGTGCGTGGTGGCGAGAAATACTATACGTTGGAAGTCCAGAATGTCGATTTCCTCAATGAAGTGGCAGATGATTTGGTAAAGAGCATAACGATTAATATTGATATGGATGCAGAAACAGAGAAAGAGGGAATGCTTGAAGACTTGTCACAGATAATTCTGGATTCATCGGGAGAAACGAAACTGTACTTTATCGTCAGGGACTCTCGCATCAGTCCTCAAGCGATAACGATGTCATCGGATTTGCCCGGAATTAAGATAAACAGAAAACTCATGGACTTTATACAAGCCCATGAGAGTATAAAAGTAAGCATCTAAGCGATTTAAATGATAGGCTATTGTTTAATAGCTGCGCGGATGCTTTCGTATATTTCCTCAATACTTCCTACACCATTGATTTTGGCGTATTTGCCTTGTGAAACATAGAATTCTTTCAGAGGCAACGTTTGAGCGTAGTATGTCTCAAGTCTCTTTTTTGCAGTTTCTTCGTTGTCATCGCTTCTGCCGCTGGTCTTTCCGCGAGCTACGATGCGTGCGATGAGTTCTTCGTCCTCTACTTCAAGTCCAATAACGATATTCACTTTCTCACCGCGTTCTGCCAACATCTCATCGAGGGCTTGAGCCTGTGCAATTGTGCGTGGGAAACCATCAAAGATGACACCAGGCAGGTTGTTTCCGCCACATACATTAGCGTCTCTGATGAGTTTGTCCAATGTCTTGGCAAGCATATTGATAATCAAATCGTCTGGAACAAGTTTGCCGTCTTGGATGTACTGTGAAGCAATAGTTCCCAAATCTGTGTTTGCCTTGATTTCACTGCGCAGCACATCGCCAGTGGATATGTGTGCTACACCAAATTCAGCGATAATCTTATCGCTTTGTGTGCCTTTGCCTGAGCCTGGGGCACCAAAAATGACAATGTTTTTCATATCAATTCAGTCTTTTACTAGGGAATAAATATCTCTTAATGATCTGCCCATATCGTTGTAGTCTAGTCCATAGCCTACGATGAAGGCATCAGGTAAGATTATACCTGCATATTTGACATTTAGACCAGGTACTTTACAACGTTCTGGTTTATGGAACAGGGCGCAAATCTCAACGCTGGCCGGATTCTGCTCTTTCAGCTGCTGTGTGAGATGCTGCATGGAGTATCCGCTTTCGACGATGTCCTCAATAATTATAACATGCCGCCCGGAGAGGTCTTCTGTGACAGGCAGATGCTCTGTGATACTTTCTGTGGATGTCGTTCCCTGATAGCTGCTAATCTTTGTAAAAACTATCTGGCATGGGATAGATATCATCCTTAGCAGGTCTGCAGCAAAGATGAAGGCACCATTCAGAACAACAACACAAATGGGATTCTTACCTGCGTAATCAGTAGATATTCTGTCTGCACATTTCTGGACAGCTTTTTGAAGCTCTGATTCAGGAATAGACAATTCGAAAGTCTTGTCGTCAAGGGTTACTCGTTTCATGTAAACTTTTAATTTGTATTAAAGTAATCATGTTGATTCCGCATACAAAGTTAGTAAAAAAAATAAAAAGTCAATAGTGTATGAGCAAAAGTTTTGTTTTTTTCGTGTTTTTTTAGTAGTTTTGCACTGAATTTTTATATTGTCAGATGTTTCTTCTTTCAGGACAGCCATTAAAAGCGCGTGATAATTCGGTATTCCATCATCTTGATTGGTGGACATGCCTTATTTATGTCCTTTTGGTAGTCTTCGGATGGTTCAGCGTCTGCGGAGCGTCTTATGTCTTTGGTGAGACGGAGATATTTTCCTTTGATTCGCGTTCCGGTATGCAGCTGATATGGATAGGAACATCACTTGTCCTTGCGTTGGTCATACTGTTGTTGGACTATCGTTTGTACGATACCTTCGCTGTACCGATATATTGCGTAATGATGGTCCTGCTGTTCCTGACAATATTCAATCCTCATGAGATAAAGGGTTCACGTTCCTGGATAGCCTTGGGCTCTCTTCGCATACAGCCGGCTGAGTTTGCTAAGTTTGCGACGGCATTGGCGATATCCAAAGTAATGTCGAGCTATCGTTTTTCCTTGAGCAATTATCAGGATATGTGGAAAGCCGTAGGGGTTGTGCTTCTTCCGATGCTGCTTATTATCATGCAGCGCGAGACGGGCTCTGCCCTGGTCTTTACGGCATTTTTTCTGATGTTCTATCGCGAAGGAATGAGTGGTAGCGTTCTCTTTACTGCGTTTGCAATGGTTGTGTATTTCGTGGTTGGAATACGCTACGGGGAAGATTCCTTGTTTGGCACTCCCTCAAGTGTTGGCAGCGTTGTCGTAATGCTGTTGATTCAGTTGTTTATGGCTACTCTGTTACAGGTGTACAGTAAATCACGAACGCGTACCTATAGTGCGTACGCTATGTCGTCAATGTATTACCCACGCAGTAGGGATAATAACTCCGTAATGAGCAAATTGTCGAACGTTGTTATCCTGAATACCCCTATGAAGATGGTGGTTTTCTCTCTGGGTAGTACGATTGTGCTGATAATGCTTTCCAGATTTGTCTTTCCGTTTAATATTATATGGCTGCAGACTTTGGCAACGCTCGTTATATTGGGTAATCTGATATGGATGTGGCTGAATGACCGTATCCGCTCATATTTGCTAATAGCATTGTTCGGAGCCGGCTCGATGATATTCCTGGCATCGGCATCGTTTATCCTGAACCACGTTATGGAGCCGCATCAGCGTGCGAGGATAAATGTCCTTTTGGGAATAGACAAAGATGTCACAGGCGCAGGATATAATGTCCATCAGAGTGAGATAGCGATAGGCTCTGGAGGACTGACGGGTAAGGGCTTCCTTAACGGAACGCAGACAAAGCTGCATTTCGTCCCTGAACAGGATACTGACTTCATCTTCTGTACCGTTGGTGAGGAGGAGGGATTCCTTGGGGCCATTTTCGTACTCGTATTATTCCTGGCACTGACGATGCGGCTGATGTATCTCGCAGATCGCCAGCCGTTTGTCTTCGGAAGAGTCTATGGATATAGTGTTGCCAGCATATTCCTCTTCCATCTGTTTATAAATGTGGGGATGGTTCTTGGCATAACTCCTGTTATAGGTATTCCGTTGCCTTTCTTCTCGTATGGAGGCTCCTCTTTATGGGGATTTACGATATTACTGTTTATCTTTCTGCGTATAGATGCCTCGCGCCATCTGTTGCACAGATAGGTGATAGGTGATAGTTTAGAGCTTAAAGTTTAGGGTTTAGAGTAAAAAAGATATGGAATCAAATTTTGTAGATTATGTAAAGATACAGTGCCGCTCGGGTAAGGGTGGTAAAGGCTCTATGCATCTGAGGCATGTGAAGTACAATCCCAATGGAGGCCCTGATGGTGGAGACGGTGGTAGAGGCGGTTCTATCATCCTGCGTGGCAATCATAACTACTGGACACTGCTGCACCTGCGCTACCAGAGGCATATCTTTGCTGAGAATGGCGGCAATGGAGGGCGTGATAAATGTCACGGTACAGACGGAAAGGATATCTACATCGATGTGCCTTGCGGTACTGTGGTATACAATGCTGAGAATGGCAAGTTCGTATGTGATGTAACGTATGACGGTCAGGAAATCGTTCTGCTTAAAGGTGGCAAGGGCGGCCTCGGAAACTACCAGTTCCGTACGGCGACACGCCAGACACCACGCTTTGCCCAGCCTGGTGAACCAATGCAGGAGATGACGGTAATAATGGAGTTGAAACTCCTTGCTGATGTGGGATTGGTGGGTTTGCCAAATGCTGGTAAGTCAACTCTGTTGAGCGCCTTGTCTTCTGCAAAACCGAAGATTGCCAATTATCCTTTCACGACATTGGAGCCGTCACTTGGTATCGTCGCTTATAAGGAGAATAAGTCCTTCGTAATGGCCGATATCCCTGGAATAATAGAGGGTGCGGCAGAAGGAAAGGGCTTGGGTCTGCGCTTCCTGAGGCATATAGAGCGAAACTCGTTACTGCTCTTTATGGTGCCCGGAGATACTGATGACATTAAGAAGGAGTACGAGATGCTGGTAAATGAATTACAGCAGTTCAATCCCGGAATGTTGCAGAAAAAGCGCGTTCTGGCAATTACAAAGTGCGATTTGCTTGATGAAGAGCTGGTGTCAATGCTGAAAGAAGAACTGAAGGGTCTCTGTACTACCTTGTTTATCTCTGCGGTAACAGGATATGGTATTGACGAGCTGAAAGATGTGCTGTGGCGCGAGCTCAATTCAGAGTCAAACAAGATTCAGGGTGTCATTTCTGAAGAGATAATGGTTCATCGTGATAAGCAACAGCGTGAGCTGGAGGAAATGGAAGAGCTGATTCCGATGGAGGATATTGAAGACCTGCAGGAACTGGATGATATTGAGGAGATAGAAGAATTGGAGGACTACGAGTATGTTGACGTATAATCTTGGTGAGAGGATAGATGCCTTCACGACAGACAGGACTATAGGTAGGAAGATTCCAGGTGTGGTATATCCTCATCAGACACATACTGATAAGATTTATACGATTTCATCGGATTTTTTCCTGCTTTCGTTGGCTGAGCGTAAGGCTGCGTTAGAGGGCGTGGATGCCTTGATTAGCAATGCCCGAAACATCATTATGGGAATCAGTACGGCAGATTGCATACCAGTCATAGTGTACGACCCTGTTCATTATGCGGCAGCAGCCATTCATGCAGGATGGAAAGGTACTCGCCTGAGGATTGTCAGCAAGACCATTCGTGAAATGCAGAAAGTGTATGGCACCAATCCGTCAGATTGCACAGCAGCGATAGGTCCTGGCATTTCGCAGGATTCTTTTGAGGTGGGGCAGGAAGTGGTGGATGCCTTCGTTGAGGCAGGATTTGAGATGTCCGACTATGTCATAATGAAGAAGAAACCGCACATAGACCTCAAGGCCTTGAATAAGTTCCAACTGACATCAATGGGTGTGAAATCCCAGAATATAACAGTGTCTGATGTAGATACCTTTACCAATCCCGATTATTTCTCTGCCCGAAGGGAACAACATGGGGATGTTAAATGCGGCAGAATCTTGTCAGGATTTATGCTAAAGTGACTTTTTGTCCTAAAAATTTGGAGATTTGAATAAAACTTTGTACTTTTGCACGCACAATTGTATATAAATAAGGAATAGAATTATGAAGAAAAATACCTTATACACATTGTCTCTTTCTGTTGTGGTGTTGATAACACTGTTTGTCGCATCATGTAATAATGACAAGAAGACAGAGGCTGTTCGTGATACAACAGTAGATTCCCTTCAGCGTATTATCGACCAGAAGGACAATGAACTGAATGATTTCGTTGGCGTCTTTAATGAGATACAGGAAGGATTCCGTCTTATTGAGGTAGCAGAAAACAATGTTTCAGTAATTCGTGACGGCGAAAATACAAACAAGGCAGATCAGATTCGTGAGAGCATCCGTAACATACAGCAGCGTATGCAGCATAACAGGGAACTGATTGCCAATCTGCAGAAGAAACTGCGTGAAGGAACCCTGCGCTCTGAGGAGCTGCAGAAGACCATCACCAACTTCATGAAGCAGCTGGAGGAGAAGAATACCGAATTGGAACAGCTCCGCAGCGAATTGGAGAGCCGTGATATACATATTGCTGAGCTCGACCAGACCGTAGCAGACCTTAATGCGAATGTGTCAGACCTGAAGCAGGAGACCGAGCAGAAGTCTCAGACCATAGACCAGCAGGACAAACAGCTCAATACTGCATACTATGTCTTTGGCACCAAGAAGGAACTTCAGGAGCAGAATGTATTGCAAAAGGGTAAGGTCCTGCAGGGCAATTTCAACAAGAACTACTTTACAAAGATTGATATACGTGTTGACAAGGAGATAAAGCTTTACTCCAAGAAGGCAGAGCTGCTTACCTCCCATCCGGCAGGTTCATACACTCTGAAGCTTGATGCTCAGCAGCAGTATGTACTCCGCATTACCGACCCGCAGAAGTTCTGGGGCGCAAGCAAGTACCTCGTAGTATTGGTAAAGTAGGGCTTTCGTCTATTCAAAGTAGAAAGACAAGACAAACATCTTACTTTTCGCATCGCGGACAGATGCTGCATAAGGCATTTGGTCAGCGTTGTTCATGTCCTCTATATGCTTAGAGTTGAAACAGTTGGTCAGTCCCATCATGAATTTCAACTCCGGACGTAGTTTGAAGAAAGGCAGATAGAAGTCACATCCAATGCCGACTTCTGCAAAGACGTCCGACTTCTTCATCTGTATGTAATCGCTTGACTTGCTCGTAAGGTTTATCATTGGCGCAATGCCCGCCATGATGTATGGGCGGTGGTTGTTAAAGCGCTTGGAGGCAAAGATGAGGTCCAGATTCGCTCCTACATATACTGTCTTCATCGATTGCCTCTCTTCCACATCCCGTCCCTCAGTCTCTGTCTGCGTCAGGTTGCGGAATATAAGGTTACGGCTACCGAAATACAACTGCGGAGCAAGCCTGAATGCAAAGTACTCATTTATGCGTGTTTCCATCAGCACACCCACATTGAAGCCCGGGTCCCAGTTGTTCTGGTCGCAGACAACATTGGATGCCATCTGGCTGCCATCCTTCAGGGTGAGCGTCTGTGGTCCTACATTCTGGAACTTCATGTCCTGAAAGTTCATTCCCACAACAATACCGAAATGCAGAGGTCTCAGATCAGTATATGGACGGTTCTGTACACTGCGTTCCATTGTCTGACCATATGTGCAAATGCTGAAGAGCATAAGGAAGAGCACATTTGCGATGTATAATTGAAGTCGTTTCATACTTAATATTAACGGATAGAATACTCAAAAATTGTTACCATAGGGTAGGGAATACTCAAAAAAAAGTACTTTTTTCATCTTTTTTGGAAAAAAACATACCTAAAATTAGGTACGTAATAAAAAAAGTATTACCTTTGCACACAGAAGTTCCAGTGAACAGACATTTTAGGGTTAATATATATAATTTACAAACTTACAAAAACATTAAGAACTATGGCTTACAAAATTAGCAACGATTGTATCGCATGTGGTACATGTATCGACGAGTGCCCATCAGGCGCTATCTCAGCAGGTGATATCTATTCTATCGACGCTGATGCTTGCACAGAGTGCGGCACATGTGCTGATGTTTGTCCTAACGAGGCAATCAGCTTGTAAATAATCTATCCTTCCAAAGAAGGAAATAACCCCTGCGGAAAGTCATTTCTGCAGGGGATTTTTTTTAACAAAGGCTTTAAACTTTCGCTAACCGTTATTTCCCTCTTCCATCTAAAAAGCCCCCAAATAAGCGGAGGCCGCACCAATAATGCAGCCTCCGCAGTTGTTAAATTACATGAACTTCGTTAAGGTTATCGTTTTGGTTTTGAGTTATAAGTCCACATACTCTGTTTTGCAGGAGAAACAGGGACAGGCTTGAAGTGAACCCAGAAAGTTGGACACAACTTAAAGGTTCAGATGCAACGAAATTT
>ERZ842401.2443-NODE-2443-length-24865-cov-10.009915_pt1 | contig 24865 bp, 21 predicted proteins | sample MGYA00521270_ERZ842401 | MGnify/ENA primary metagenome ERZ842401 (study PRJEB31892, sample SAMEA3878208) | bioreactor metagenome | biome: Moose rumen | place: Sweden | collected 2011-10 | study: EMG produced TPA metagenomics assembly of the PRJEB12797 data set... | reverse complement strand
TCTCCGTTGTTCCAATCTCTGCGTCTCCGTTGTTCCAATCTCTGCGTCTCCGTTGTTCCAATCTCTGAAGCACGGCTATTTCACCAACGAAAATGATGTGATATATTTCACATTGTAAAATTCATACTGTGCATCATTTCACAGTAAACACTGAATTTCAAAAAAAAGAGCCGTAAAACACCATTTTCGAAAAAATTAAATATTAACAATTGCATTGTTTTACTTTATAATGATAGGGATAATGTAATATCTTTAGATACCTGTCTGCAGATATTACCACCATGTATTTAGGAGAATCGTATGGCAAATACAAATAAGATTACCATCATTGGAGCAGGACAAGTCGGTTCAACTGTAGCTTATGCTCTTACTGTAAAAGAACTTGCTTCTGAAATCGTCTTGATTGACATTGACAAAGACAGAGCTATGGGCGAAGCCATGGACATCCGCCAGGGTACACCTTTCATCGGTCCTGTATATGTTCATGACGGTGACTATTCAGATGCAAAAGATTCTGACATCGTTATCCTTACATCTGGTGTTGCACGCAAACCGGGACAGACACGCCTTGACCTTGCACAGACAAACGTAAACATTACGAAATCAATCATTCCAGAAATCACAAAGGCTGCACCAAATGCCTTGTATGTAATCGTAGCAAACCCGGTAGACATCCTTACCTATCAGTTCGTAAAATATTCAGGAATTCCAGCAAACCACATCTTTGGAACAGGAACAATGCTTGATACAGCCCGTTTCCGCGCACGCATTGCCGAGACATACAAGATTGCACAGGAAAACGTACACGGATACGTATTTGGAGAGCACGGAGATTCATCATTCGTTCCATGGTCTCTTGCAAACATCGGCTCCATTCCTGTTGACAAGTATGCAGCAGCCTACGAAGGAAAGAACCTTCCTTCATTCAATAAAGACGATGTTGAAGACTACATCCGCAAATCAGGCGGCATCATCATCAAGGCAAAGAAGTGCACAAACTATGCAATCGGCGTAACGACAGCACATCTGTGCGAAGCACTTACCTATGATACAGACAGCGTGCTTACCATTTCTACAATGCTCACCGGTGAATACGGCATTTCTGATGTATGTATGAGCATTCCTGCAGTTGTAGGACACAACGGCATTGCAGGTCGCCTTGTAGCACCACTTACTGATGGAGAAGTAGCTTCGCTCAAACACAGTGCAGAGTGTCTCAAAGAAGTAATCAATCAGTTGCAGTTCTAAATCGTGGAGTAAGGAATGGAAAATTTCAGAATTGAACATGATTCCATGGGCGAAGTCAAAGTTCCTGCAGACAAACTGTGGGGAGCACAGACAGAACGCAGCCATGAGAATTTCCGCATCGGCGTAGGCATTGAAACAATGCCCCGTGAAATCACAAAAGCCTTCGGCTACTTGAAAAAGGCAGCAGCACTCGCAAACAACGAGCTGAAGCCTGAAAAAATGACAGCCGAAAAGCTCAAGGGCATTTCACAGGCCTGTGACGAAGTTATCAGCGGTGCTTTGAATGACAACTTTCCTCTTGTCGTATGGCAGACGGGAAGCGGTACGCAGAGCAACATGAACACGAACGAAGTCATTGCAAACCGTGCAAACCAGATTGTCGGCACAAAGCTCTGTCATCCAAATGACGATGTAAACATGAGCCAGTCCAGCAACGACACGTTTCCGACAGCCCTTCACATTGCAGCTACAGTTGAAATCGAAGACAAACTGTTTCCTGCCATTGACTTGCTGGTAAACACCTTCAAAAAACTGGAAAAAGACAACGAAGGAATCGTCAAGTCAGGACGCACTCACCTTCAGGATGCCGTTCCAATTTCATTCTCGCAGGAAATTTCCGGCTGGAGAAGTTCTTTGGAACGCGACAAGGAAATGATTGCCTCTTCACTGCCATTCCTTAAGCAGCTTGCCTTGGGAGGCACTGCCGTTGGAACGGGTCTGAATGCACCTGCAGGATTCGACACCCTTGTTGCAAAGAAGGTTTCAGAACTGACGGGAAAGAATTTCGTTACCGCCCCAAACAAGTTCCATGCACTTTCAAGCAAAGACGAAGTTGCTTTCGCCCACGGCGGACTGAAAGCCCTTGCCGCAGACCTCATGAAGATTGCAAACGATGTCCGCTGGCTTGCATCCGGTCCAAGAGACGGTTTGGGAGAAATCCACATTCCAGAAAATGAACCAGGTTCTTCGATCATGCCGGGCAAAGTGAATCCGACACAGTGCGAAGCCATGACCATGGTTGCCGTACAGGTAATGGGAAATGACGTTGCCGTAGGAGTCGCCGCTTCTCAGGGCAACTTTGAATTGAACGTCTTCATGCCTGTCATTGCATACAACTTCCTTCAGTCAGTGCGCCTGCTTTCAGAAGTAATGGTAAGCTTCAACAACAACTGTGCCATTGGCATTACGGCAAACAAAGAGAAGATGCACTTTAACCTGTACAATTCCCTTATGCTCGTAACGGCACTGAATCCATACATCGGCTATGAAAATGCTGCCAAGACTTCTCATTTGGCATACGAGAAAAACATTTCGCTCAAGGATGCCTGCGTTCAGCTCGGCTTTCTGACACCTGAAAAGTTTGACGAAGTATTCCATCCGGAAGAAATGGCTGGCGTTAAAAAATAAAAGCAACGGAAGCTTTTGGCTGAGCTTTCGTAATGGTACAGGATTCCTCTTTTAGGAGAATACCGGGAATCCTGCTTTCATCAAGGAAAATATCTGTGCACGCTTCAATAGGTCTTGCAGACAACTTGAAGCGTGCATGCTCCGCAGCACGCAGTGATGTGTTTCGGAGCGTGTGGCTGTGTATTATGTCCTATGCGTAATGCACAAGTATTACATATGAGGATGTATAATGATGGATAATGACATCACCTACTCATACTTCCCAGGGTGTACGTTAAAGAACAAGGCAAAGGATCTTGACGCTTACGCACGTGCATCTGCAGAAGCATTGGGCTTTAAACTCGAGGAAATTCCCGACTGGCAGTGCTGTGGAGGCACATACCCTCTTGCAAAAGATGAAATTGCAACAAAGCTTTCATCAGTGCGTGCACTTGCCGATGCAAAATCCTCTGGTCATGATTTAGTTACACTCTGCTCTGCCTGTTACAATGTCTTGAAGCAGGTAAACAATGACATGCAGAATGATGAAAATGTCATTTTAAAGGTAAACAATTACCTGAAACATGATGACATTGAGTATCACGGAGAAACAAAGGTTGTTCACTTTCTTGAAATTCTCCGTGACGTAGTTGGCTGGGACAATGTAAAGAAAGCCGTAAAGAACCCGTTCAAGGGAAAGAAAATCGGTGCATATTACGGATGCCTTTTGCTCCGCCCCGGCAAAGTCCTTCAGTTTGACGACCCTGAAAATCCACAAATCATCGAGGATTTCATCAAGGCAATTGGAGGAACCCCTGTCATTTACGCTCAAAGAAACGAGTGCTGCGGTGCGTATGCAGCATTTGAAGATTCTTCCATTCCACAGAAAAGGGCTGAAGCAATTCTTGCCAATGCAGAAGATCAGGGAGCTGATTTTCTGGTAACGAGCTGTCCTTTGTGCCGCTATAACCTCATAAAGAACAAGGGTGACAGCAAGCTTGACGTCATTTACTTTACGGAGCTTCTTGCAGAAGCCCTCGGTGTAAAGGACACTGCTGTACAGGAGGCGCCGAATGCTTAAAAGCGAATGCGAAGAAATAAAGAGTCAGCTTCTTTCCATAAGTGGCGTCAATCCTAAAAAATGCATGGTCTGCGGCAAATGTTCCGCTACCTGTCCAAACTACGATGCCATGGAGTATCATCCGCACCAGTTTGTACAGATGGTAGAAAACGGAGAAATTGAGCCTCTCCTCAACTCAAAGTCCATCTATGCCTGCCTTTCATGCTTTGCTTGCCTTGAACGCTGTCCGCGTCAGGTAGAACCGGCAAAGCTTATCGAAGCCGTCAGAATGGTTGTGGAACGCAAAAGAGGTCCTCAGCATCTTGCACCGGAATCGGTTGCAGAAGCTTCAAAGCTGGACGAAGACTTGCCACAGCAGGCAATTGTCAGTGCATTTAGAAAGTATCGTAAATAAGGAGTGACTGATGGAAAGAATTGGTGTTTTCGTATGTCACTGCGGTACCAACATTGCCGGAACAGTTGACGTAGCAAAGGTCGCAGAAGAGCTGGGAAAGGAAAACGGTGTTGTTTTCTCTACCAACTACACGTACATGTGTTCTTCTGCCGGACAGCAGATGATTGAAGACCACATCAAGAACGACAAGCTGACAGGTGTTGTCCTTTGTTCTTGTTCTCCACGCATGCACGAAAAGACATTCCGTTCTTGTGCAGAAAGAGCTGGTCTTAACCCATACAAAGTAGAAATTGCAAACATCCGTGAACAGTGTTCATGGGTTTTGAAAGATAAGGAAGCCGCTACAGAAAAGGCAATTGCACTCGGCAAGGCAGCAATTGCTAAGACGATCCTTAACACGCCTCTTACGCCAGGTGAAACACCTATGACGAAACGGGCGCTAGTCATCGGAGGCGGCATTGCAGGTATTACTGCAGCGTTGGATATTGCAGATGCAGGATTCCCAGTTGACATCGTAGAAAAAAACGTTACGGTTGGTGGCAAGATGGCCATGCTTGACAAGACGTTCCCTACCCTTGACTGTGCATCATGTATCGTTACTCCAAAGATGACGGAAGTCAGCCAGAATCCTAACATCCGCATTCTGTCTTATTCAGAAGTCGTAGGTGTTCACGGATACATTGGAAACTTCTCCATTGACATCAAGCGTCATCCACGATATGTTGACGAAACAAAATGTACAGGTTGTGGAGCCTGTATTGAAAAGTGTCCAAACAAGAAAGTGCCGAATGCCTTTAACCTGAACCTGAACAACAGAAAGGCCATAGACATTCCTTTTGCACAGGCAGTTCCAAAGGTTGCTTCTATTGATGCCGGCTATTGTCTGCACATGAAGGGGCTTGCAAATGGAAAGGACAATGTTTGTGGATTCTGTGAAAAAGCATGTACCGCTGGTGCAATCAATTTCCACCAGAAGGAAGAAGTTCTCACGGAAAAATACGGTGCAATCATCGTTGCAACCGGATACAATCCTATTTCACTTGAAAAATTCGACGAATATGCCTACAGCCAGAGTCCAGATGTCGTTTCATCACTGGAATTTGAACGCCTTTGCAACGCATCTGGTCCTACAAACGGACACCTTCTGCGTCCTTCAGACGGAAAAGAGCCAAAGAACATTGTATTTGTACAGTGCGTAGGTTCTCGCTGTTCTGCAGATGCAACAAAAGGACACGAATACTGTTCCAAGATTTGCTGTATGTACACGGCTAAGCATGCCATACTTACACGCGACCACTATCCAGATACAAACATCACTGTTTTCTATATTGATGTCCGTACACCAGGAAAGAATTTTGACGAGTTCTACCGCCGTGCCGTAGAGCAGTACGGTGTTCACTACATCAAGGGTCAGGTCGGTAAAGTTACTCCTCTTTCCGATGGAACTCTTGACGTTCAGGGCTCAGACCTTATCCTTGGCAAGCAGGTGCACATCAAGGCAGACATGGTTGTTCTTGCAGCTTCCATTGAAGCTGACAAGTCTGCACGTCCGCTGGCAACAATGCTTACGACAAGTATGGACAACAATGACTTCTTCCTTGAAGCCCATGCAAAACTTCGCCCTGTAGAAAGCCCTACTGCCGGCATTTTCCTTGCAGGCTGCTGTCAGGGACCAAAGGATATTCCAGAAACTGTCGCCCAGTCTTCAGGTGCCGCGGCAAAGGCAATCTGTCTGCTGGTAAAGGACAAGCTCAAGAATAATCCTTGTACGGCTCACCCAGACGAAAATGCATGTAACGGATGCGGACAGTGTGCTAACGTCTGTCCTTACGGTGCAATTTCCTATGTAGACAAGGATTTCCGTGGTCCAAACCGCACGACAATCACACGCCATGTTTCACAGGTCAACACGGCCATGTGTCAGGGATGTGGCGCTTGTACCGTTGCGTGTCCTTCTGGTGCAATGGATCTTAACGGATTCAGCAACAAACAAATCTTGGCGGAGGTTGATTCTGTTTTGTAAATCCATGTGAATGTGCATTCAGGGATTTAGGAAACCTCGCGTCCAGAGGATCATGCCTAAGGGCGCAGCAGGTTTGCAGAAGAGTAAAATTATGAGTGAAACAAACAAAACCTGGACACCAAAGATTGTTGCATTCTGTTGTAACTGGTGTTCTTATGCAGGTGCAGATTTGGCTGGCAACAACCGTCTTGAATATCCTGCAAACGTAAAAATTATCCGCATTCCATGTTCATGCCGCTTGAATCCATTGTTCATTCTGCGTGCATTCCAGCGTGGAGCTGACGGTGTTATATTGTGTGGCTGCCATCCTGGCGACTGCCACTATTCTACCGGCAACTATTTTGCACGCCGCCGCATGACACTTCTTTTCTCTATGCTCGATTTTTTGGGCATTGAAAAAGGCAGGACACGTGTTGAATGGTGTTCAGCAGCAGAAGGCGTACGGTTTGCAGGAATCATGAATGATTTCGTAAAGCAGATTACAGAGCTTGGCGAATGTAAAAAGCTGGAGGACGTAAGATGCAAGACAAATTAATCAAACGCGCAAAGGAACTTCTTGCAGAAGGCAAGGTACAGAAAGTTGTCGGCTGGAAGAAAGGTCTTTTTGACGATGACATTACTCCAGCAGTATTCACTTCGGCAGAAGAGTTGGACAAGGACTTTGTATTCAACAAATACTGCAAGGCAAACCTCTCAAAATATCTTGTAAAGATTACAAGAGAAATTGAGACTGCCAAAAGTACGACCAGAATGAACAACACAATGGCAAAGCAGCGCGATCCTAACGCTGCCGACAAGCCTATTCCTCAGGAAGTCGTTCTGGTATTCCTTAAGCCAAACGATACATATTCATTTACTCAGCTCCTTAAGGAAAACAGGATTACGCGAGGAGACGTATATGCCATCGGAGTTCCTTGTCAGGATACGTTGGACGGTGGAGAAGTCTGCGACACCTGCAAGAACAAGAAGCCTGTTTCTTGCGATGAGCTTATCGGTGTAGAAGCAGATCCAGCACATGTTGACTCTAAGCGCATGGCAGAAGTCGAAAAAATTGAAGCCATGACTGCTGATGAACGCGATGCATTCTGGAAGAACGAGTTCAGTCGCTGTCTGCGTTGCAATGCATGCCGAGACATCTGTCCTGCATGTACATGCGAAAAATGCGTGTTCGACAACAACAAGCTCTATACTTCACAAAAAGTTGCAGAAACGAGCTTTGAAGAAAGTCTGTTCCACATTATCCGTGCATGGCATGTCGCGGGCCGCTGTACGGACTGCGGCGAGTGTTCACGTGTCTGTCCTCAGCACATTCCGCTGTACCTGCTTAACCGCAAGTTCATCAAGGACATCAATGAGATTTACGGCGAGTATCAGGCAGGATCAGACATGGAATCAAAGCCTGCAATGCTTACCTTTAATCCAGACAGCGACCCTGAGACTACAATCGTATGGGAACGCTCAAAAGACAAGGAGGCTGAATAATGGTATCTATCAGTGCTGACAAAATAGACTCACTGTTTGAGCTTATCGGTTCAAAGCAGCCTCTGTACCTGCCAGTAGACAATACGTCAGGAAAGGCTGACTTTAAGAAATGGGAAAAAGGCACAAAGCTGTCTTCTGCCCTTAAGACTGTACGCTCTGCAAAAGACTTCTTTTTTCCAAAGGCAGAAAAGATGGTTGAGTACCAGCGCAAAGGCCAGGAAATCACGGTTACAGATCCGAGAAAAGAACTGGAAGATTTTGTGATTTTCGGAGTACGCGCATGTGATGCAAAGGGATTCGAAGTAATCGACAACGTATACATGCACATGACTCCACAGGATTCATACTATACAAACCGCCGCGAACACGGAACTGTCATTACATTGGCTTGCAACGAGCCTGCTAAAGAGTGTTTCTGTTCAAGCTACGGCATAGATTCCAGCCTTGCAAAGCCAGCAGGAGACGTTTCATGTTGGAATGCAAACGGAACGTTCTACTTTGCTGCAAATACGGACAAAGGCAAAAAGTTCATCGAAAGTGCAAAATCTGTCCTCTCTGATTCCGATGAAAAGGCTGTTGAAAGTCTCAAGAAGGATATCGTTGCAAAGACAGAAAAGCTTCCGTTCGCACACCTTGATCTTTCAAAGCTCGGCGCAGTAAAGCCTGAGCAAATGATGAAAGTCTTTAATTCAAAGGTTTGGGAAAAGGTTGCAGAACCATGCCTCGGATGTGGAACTTGTACGTACGTATGTCCGACATGCATGTGCTTTGACGTTCGCGACTTTGATACGGGCAAGGGAATTCGGCAGGTACGTTGCTGGGATTCCTGCATGTACTCTGACTTTACACAGATGGCAGCTGCAAATCCTCGCCTTACTCAGAAAGAAAGAAGCCGTCAGAGATTCATGCACAAGCTGGTGTACTATCCTATGGCGCACGAAAAGCTTTTCAGCTGTGTAGGATGCGGACGATGCCTTGAAAGCTGTCCTGTAAACATGAACATCGTTAAGGTCATAAAGGCTATTAGCGAGTCAGATGACATTTAGGATAAGGAGTTGAACATGGAATCAAAAGAATCATTCATTCCTTATGTAGGAAAAATAATAGACATAAAGCAGGAAACTCCTGACGTAAAGACTTTCAGTGTAGTAGGTTTGGATGGAAAGAAACTGTTCAAACACATTCCTGGGCAGTGCGCAATGCTCATCGTTCCAGGTGTTGGAGAATCAATGATTTCCATTACATCAAGCCCTACTCTTGAAACTCACATGGAATTCTCCATTAAACGCTGTGGTTGTGTAACAGACTGGTTGCATAATGCAGAAATTGGTCAGCAGATTTGTGTCCGCGGACCAATCGGAAACGGTTTCCCTGTTGATACAAAACTGAAGGGCAAGGACATTCTTGTTATTGCCGGAGGTATTGGAATTGCACCAGTTCATTCTGTAGTAAACTACATGATGGATCACCGTGCTGACTACGGAAAAATTCAAGTCATCTACGGTTCACGCTCCATGGCAGACCTTGTTCGCCTTGAAGAAATGCAGAACGTATGGATGAAGCAGCCCAACTGCTCAATTGACTTGACAATTGACCGTCCAGAGGAAAATTGGAAAGGTCATGTAGGTTTTGTTCCTCCGTACGTAACGGAACTGAATCCTGACCCTAGCATGACTGTAATCATGTGCGGACCTCCAATACTGATTCACCTGTCTCTTGATGCCCTCAAAAAGCTGGGATTCAAAGACGAACAGGTATTCACAACGATGGAAATGCGCATGAAGTGCGGTATTGGTAAATGCGGACGTTGCAACATTGGCGACAAGTTCGTTTGCAAGGATGGTCCAGTATTTAGTTTTGATCAACTTGGAGAACTTCCACCAGAGTATTAATAGGAGATTATATTATGGCAGAAAAAGAAATGGCAACCATCTATATTTTTGGAAAAAAATATGATGTTCCTGCTGAATTAACGATAATGAATGCTATGGAATATGCAGGCTATCAGCTGAAACGTGGTTGCGGCTGTAGAAACGGTTTCTGTGGTGCATGTGCTACAATCTACCGCATAAAGGGTGACAACCAGCTTCAGACATGTCTTGCATGTTCTAAGAAAGTTGAGAACAATATGTACATTGCTACATTGCCGTTCTTCCCTCTTGTAAAGCAGATTTACGACATCAACAAAATTAAGCCAGAACAAGCAGTAATGATGCAGTTGTATCCAGAAATTTACGCTTGCGTGGGATGCAATGCATGTTCTCGTGCATGTCCTCAGAACTTGAACACAATGCAGTACATTGCTTATGCTCAGCGTGGAGACTTTGCAAAATGTGCGGACCTTTCATTTGACTGTGTAATGTGTGGTTGCTGTTCATCCCGCTGTCCAGCAGGAATCAGCCACCCTCAGGTTGCTGAACTTGCACGCCGCTTGAATGGTAAATACTTGCAGCCTCAGACGCAGCACCTTATTGACCGTGTAAACGAAATCAATGAAGGAAAGTGTGAAGAAGCAATTCAGGCTATGATGAAGAAGCCTTTGGCAGAAATCAAAGAGCTGTATAACAATCGTGACATTGAAAAATAAGGAGACGGATAATGTACGGAAATTACTTAGACGATGCAGCAAAAATTGTTGCTGAAAAACGCGCTGAAAACCTTAAATTCGAGCATGTTCGTCTCACTGCCGACGAAAAAGATCAGCTCTTGAAGGAGTACCATCCAGACCGCATTGCATCACAGTTTGTGGAATTGAAGATTGGTCCAAACAAGGGTCAGAAAGCTCCTATTGAACTGGCAGAAATGCTTCAGGCAAAGCCTCGGCTTGAACCGGAGCAGATTGACCTTAATCATGTTGATTATGAGTCAGATGTACTCGTCATTGGTGGCGGTGGAGCAGGAACATCTGCTGCAATCATGGCAAGCGAAGCAGGTGCTAAGGTTCTTCTTGTTACAAAACTTCGTGTCGGTGATGCAAACACAATGATGGCAGAAGGTGGAATTCAGGCAGCCGACAAGCCGAATGACTCACCTGCCCAGCATTATCTTGATGCATTTGGTGGTGGCCATTTCGATGGAAAACCAGAACTTGTATACACACTTGTAAATAAAGCACCTTCTGTAATCAAATGGCTCAACGATCTTGGTGTTGAATTTGACAAAGAAGCTGATGGTACAATGGTAACAACTCACGGAGGCGGTACATCTCGCAAGAGAATGCATGCCTGCAAGGACTACTCTGGTGCTGAAATAATGAGGACTCTGCGCGATGAGACATTTAACAGAGAAGACAGCATTACAGTAGTAGACTTTACAGCTGCCATTGAAATCATTAAAAATGACAAGGGCGAGGCAGCCGGTGCAGTGCTGATGAACATTGAAACAGGTGAAATCCGCATTGCAAAAGCAAAAGTTGTCATTATTGCAACAGGTGGTGCAGGTCGTATGCACTATCAGGGATTCCCTACTTCAAACCACTATGGTGCAACAGCTGACGGTCTTGTACTAGCATATCGTGCAGGGGCAAAGCTTTTGTATCAAGATTCTTTACAGTATCATCCAACAGGAGCTGCCTATCCAACGCAGATTCTCGGAAAGCTTGTTACTGAAAAGGTTCGTTCTCTTGGAGCAAAACTCATAAACAAAGATGGAGAGGTTTACATCCATCCACTCGAAACACGTGATGTTAACGCTTCTGGTATCATTAGGGAAGTAAAGAATGGCCGTGGAGTAAAAAACGATGTTCAGGATGCAGTTTGGCTTGACACTCCGATGATTGACATGATCCATGGAGAAGGTACAATCCTCAAGAGCATTCCTGCTATGTACAACATGTTCATTAAATATGGCATTGATATCCGAAAGGAGCCAATTCTTGTTTATCCTACACTTCACTATCAGAATGGTGGTGTTGAAATCAACAAGACGTGCCATTCAAGCATTCCAAATCTTTTGGTTGCAGGAGAGGCCTCTGGTGGTGTACATGGAACAAACCGCTTGATGGGAAACTCTTTGCTTGACGTTGTCGTATTTGGACGAGAAGCAGGTATCGAAGCTGGAAAAATGTACAAAGACATTACTCTTGCAGACACTGCAAAACTCAGCTTAAAGCATGTAAAAGACTTTGAAGCAGAGCGTGATAAGGCAGGAATTGCAGGTGATGCGGTATCTCCGAAAATTCTTCCAACATATCATCATGGAAATCCAGAATTTGACAAGAAAATCCCTGGAGCAACCAAATAAATAATTCTGAAAAGGGGCGTTTCAAGGCGGAACGCCCCTTTTTCTTCCTTATTGCATAAGCGTTTATTAAGTAATATAATTAAATAAATTTTTTTTAAGAGGTAAAAGAATGACTGCGTATCTAGCTGGGGTTTGTTCATCTGCCCTGTCATTTATTTTTATTGTTTTTGCAATTGGTACCATCGGATATCTTGTAGGTGGCATCAAGATTAAAGGTATTGAGCTTGGTACAGCAGGAGTGCTTTTAGTAGCCCTCCTGTATGGAATTTTAACACACTACATTCCGAGCTTTACTATTGCGGAAAAAGAAATCTTTCTTTTTAATGATAAGATAAAAGGAAACTTCGGACTGGTATCAAATATTGGAACCGCATTATTTGTTACTGCAGTAGGATTGATTGCTGGACCAAAGTTTTTTCGAAGCTTCAACCGCAGTACGCTCAGCTACATTCTTTTAGGAATCATCATAATTGCAATTGGTGGAGGGACAGCTGTCCTTTTCACCATTCTCGACAAAAACATGACATCATCAATGGCAGTCGGTCTTTTGACAGGAGGTCTCACTTCTACACCTGGCTTCAGTGCAGGAAAAGAATGCGTGCAAGCCATAGAAGAAGATGTTACGGCGGGTTACGGCATTGCATACTTGTACGGAGTACTCGGTGTAGTTCTTTTTGTACAACTTGTACCTAAACTGCTAAAAGTAAACATGCCTGAAGAAGTTAAGCACTTTCAAGCTGCAAATCAAATAAAGATTCCTGCACCAAAAGGAAAGTTGACTGCCATGGATCCTTTTGGATTCTTTGCATTTTTCATTGCAGTTGCACTTGGATGTTTGATAGGTGCAATAAAAATACCTGGAATAAATTTCTCTCTCGGAAATTCAGGTGGTTGCTTGATTGGAGGACTTATTATTGGTCATTTTGCTCATATTGGAGGAATTGACTGTCGCATAAAAAAAGAAACCCTCAATTTCATGAGGGAACTCGGTCTTGTATTATTCCTTATTGGGGCTGGAGTTCCTGGAGGTGTAAACTTCATTGACAAATTCAGATGGTCATACTTCATTTATGGAGCCATCATGACAACAGTTCCAATGATTATAGGCTATATTTTTGCTCGCTATGTATTCAAATTGAGCATTTTGAACAATCTCGGCTCAATTACTGGTGGTATGACTTCTACACCAGCCCTTGGAACACTGATTGCAACAGCTGGCACAGATGAAGTATCTGCAGCTTATGCAGCAACATATCCATTTGCATTGGTATCAGTTGTTCTTACTGCAAAAATAATCATAATGTTCTTATAGTAATAAAGAAAAGATTAAAACGAAGTTTTAGTTTCATATAAGACAATTCAATAAAAACACCCCTTTTTGGGGTGTTTTTTTCTAATGTAATTTTTTATAATACAGGAATACGAGGAAGCCTCTATAAAAACACACCATTTAGCTGATTAAACTCTCTTGAGTTCGTTTTCAAAGTCAGAAATATCCTACCTTACAAGAAAATATCATTCGCCCTATTTTAATTTAGACAACAATGTAATACACTTGTCAATTTCACTGAATTAAATCATGACGATTTTCGATGAATTTAGGTGTGCTTGAAGTCACTGGACTCTAACAACTCTCGATTGTTGAAACCATGGTAATTTGTTTTCAACGTTACAGTTGCACAATTGCGAGATTACAAAACACATCAATCCTGCAAAGTTACCTTTAAGAAATGATTTTTTTAGATGTTCCTAGAATTACAAAATATTCTCAATAATAATTTGTGATATTTCAAGGAAAAAGATATTACTACAAAATAAAAATCCCAATCATCTCGATTGGGATTTTCCACATCTCCCACGGGAATTGAACCCATGTTGTCGGGATGAAAACCCGATGTCCTAACCACTAGACGAGGGAGACATAAACTTAAGCATCTGCTTTCATTTAAGATGATTAGATAATAACATAACTAAAAACTTTAGTCAAGCACTTATAAACAAAAAAAAAGTTTTTTTTGAAATTTAAGTTTTACATACCCATATCAAATTTTTTCAAGAGTTTGGTTCTAAAATTCTTAGAGTCTTCATCATCTAATCCTAAATCAAAAGCCTTATTGAGATTTGACATAGCCTCATTATACATTCCCAAATTATATTCAGAAACTGCCTTACGATAATAGACGTGACTTTGAAAATGATTTGCTTCCAGAGACTTATCAAAGCATTCTATTGCCTTTTTATCATTCTGCAATACAGAATAAACAATTCCTTCATAATACATCGACCGGAAAGCATTTGCATCAAGAACAGAACTCTCATGAAAATCATCCAAAGCATTTTGATAATTATTTTGGGCAAAATAAGCCATGCCACGATGTTTCAAGATAACAGAAAGCATAACATCAGGCAGTCGAGGCTCTGTATCGATAATTTTTGTATAAATTTTTAAAGCTTTTTCAAAATTTCCACAGTTATGCTCATGAAGAGCTGCAAGCACAAGATCATCAATACTACTCTGCTCCATGTCAACAGTACCAGACGAAAATTTTCCCATATCATTAGAATTGGAAGATAAACCGAGAGTTTCATCTGTAAATTTATCAGCTTTATCATAAAACGTATCGCGCCTTAAACCCAATTCAGCCTGCAACTTATTCTGATAATCCCGTATCTCCTGAAAAATTGTATCAGCCAACCCCAAATTAGCATTAATTGCAGCAAGTTTTCTTCGCAAAGGCTTATCAAAGGGATTGAATTCCGATTTATAGATAAGTTCATGCTCAACTTCTGCCCATGCATCCTGTAAAATTGTTCTAACCTGAATTTCACAGACAACATCCTTCGGTAACACAGGTGTTACATGATCAACTGGATAACAATCGGATGGAATTGAGATTAGAACATGTACAGATTCATAGCCAAATTCCCTAAAAGACTGCTGAGAACCTTTACGCTCAACTTCTCGAACATCAAAGTTTTGGGAAAGTTGTTTGACAACATTTTCTATGTCAGCTAAAAAAGCACAGATAACTCGTATACCCATCATATCTGTCAAGGTCACTAATTCTGTGCTAGTAGCAGAATCATACGCTTTTTGTCTTAATATTTTTTTATAATAGCTATCAAACGATTTAATCCTTGTTTTATATGTCGGAGCAGAAGCAAGATGCAGAACATTCTTCAATCTTGATTCAATTTTTTCAAGGCATTCAGAAAACACAGGTCTATAGGAACTATAACGTTCTTGTATTAAAGTTTTTTGAGGCAATAAATTCTGTTCATTCATAACAATACAACAAAGAAAGAATAAAAAATGTATAAAAAAGGCCGTCCAAAAAAGGACGGCCTCATCATAATCAGTAAAGATTACTAATCATTACTGTACTGATGTCTGAGCATTAGAAGTGCTGTTCTCATTGAGAGATGATGTGAAAGTATCTTCAGTAGCTTCTTTTGCCTGTTCGATATAGCGGTTAACCTGCTTGTTACCAAAGCGAGCCATTTCGATAGCCTTGCGGTCAGCTTCCTGCTTTGTTACGATTCCCCAGATATCTTCTTCATCGATATCACGATCTGCAGAAAGAATTGCGAGGTCATAAATAACCTTTACATCCTTAAAGTAACCAACAAAGTCTGATCCTACATCACGTGCATCACGTGTTACCTGGAAACCAGCAAACTTAACATATGGAATACCACGTGGGTAAATTGGAACTACTCTGATTTCACGAGCACGAACTTCCTTTACATAGTCTGGGTTGTTCCAAACAAGTGTCTTCCAACCATCAAACTGAAGTGTACCCATATAATAACGATGTTCTACATTGTCATTGTCCAAAAGCAATACATACAATTTGTGTGGGAAGTTGTCACCCATTGTTGTTACAGCAATTGATTTAAGAGTACCAACATTTCTTACAAGACCATAACCATCCTCATAGAGGTACTTACCTTTCTGCTCGTCTGTTGGTGCGAGACGATTTCCGTTTGCATCAACATCTGAAAGTGGTTCATAACCTTCAATTGTATAAGGTGGAACAATCTTTGCACTTGCATTGTTTGCCCAAGTTGGGAATACAACACGTACACCAAGAACATCCTTTCCTGCGAAAGGAACATCAGCAGACTGCTTTACAGGAGCAGCAACTGTTCTTGATTCAGCAAGAGCAAATACAGACTGTGCTGAAGAATTCAATTTTACTTCCCATTCAGGGAGAGAGAGAGAAGTCTTCATAAGAGCTTTCTGCTCAGCTGTAAATGATGAACCAGCAGCTACCGCATAATTCTGTACAGTTCTGCTGTTTCTTGTTGGATTGCCTTTTTCATCCTGTACTGTATCTGCAACAAGCTGTGTGAAATCAATGAGTGTTGATTCCTTAGCAAATGCAAAACTACCAGCCAAGAACATAGCAACAGTAATTAAAACAAAGGTCCTCTTCATTCGAAACTCCTTTTATACTTTTGATGTAGCCTTGATACCTTATAGTATCTCTTAAGAATTAATTTTTGTCAACTTAGTTTTACTAAATTTTGCCTTTTTTTGGCTCAATCCAGACAAACCGAATCAGCAAAAAATCATTGCTCAAAGACACTTTTTCCATCAATGGAAACATCAATTTTATTAATAAATGTGAAGTTCTTCACAATATTAACCCTAAAAATATCAATGCTTTCCTTTATTGTCAGACCATCAACACCAGAAAGCACGGCATCGCTCAGTCCGACATACAGAACTTTATCTTTCAAAAAACAGTAAGACAGTTCCGTATCCCTAGGAAAAACCCGTATGTACCGATTTGTCATCGGACCAAGAATCAGTTCTTCAACAAACTGTTTTTCCACTCCCTGTACAGGTTTATTCGGCAAGAATCTGACTTCCGTACATAAATTTTTGCTGTCATAAGAAGGAAAATAAAATAAAAAACGGCTTTTCTGCGGCTTTGAAAAACAAAAAGACACAGAAACAGCAAAAAAAATGACAAATGCTCCCATGCACAAAAAAGAAAGTATTTTTTCAGATTTAGTCTGCATCATCTTGCTCCCGTGAATCCTCTTGAACGCTCAAAATGCGTTATAAATGATTTCAGACCATTATATATGCCGACAGATATTTTTTGCAAGTAGGCTTCATCATTCAACAGTGCGCCTTCTTTTTTATTTGAAATAAACCCAGTTTCAACAAGAACGCTTGGCATTTTTACGTTCTTTACAACAAACCATTTATCAGCTTTTATGCCTCTCGAAGATGACAATGTGCCAACCTGATCGGACAGGCTTTCCGTGATGAACTTTGCCATGAGGATTGATTCCGTAGTATATTCCTCTTCCATCATGCTATTCAAGATTTCAAGGAGTGTTTTGTCTTCACTTACACTGGAATCAACAACATCTCGCCGGTAATTAGGATCTAGATACCAAACCTCAAAACCTGATGCCGAAGAAACGATGCTTGCATTTGCATGAATTGAAACATACAGGACTGCTTCATTTTCAGCCAGTTTTATCGAATTTGCAATATCAGTCCTTTTTTCAAGCTCCAAAAATACATCCGTTGTTCTTGTCATCAAAATGCGTTTTTCCGGATACTTCTTTTTCAAAAGATCATAAATGCCCAGAGCCACTTTCAAATTGATATCTTTTTCATATATAGTCACTTTCTTGCCGTTAAAATCATGAGTAGCCGTTGCACCGGCATCCTTTCCCCCATGCCCTGCATCAATGAGAATAGCTCCAACTTTATATAGATTTTGCTCTTTATAGTCAGAAACAGAGCCACCTTCCGTTTTTTGGTTAAAAAATGTAACAGTAGATGCAAAAAATCCTTCGGTAGCAACAAGCTCTCCATTCTTAACATACGGAGCTTGCCCCTGCTCTATTGTCATATAGTCCTTTACAATGAAATTTGTACCTGACTGAAAGGAAATTTTATGTCCATCCTTTTCCAAAATACCAGATAGAGACAACGGATCCCAATAGACGGTAATTCCCGCTTCGGCAGCTTTTTGAGACAGATTCACTTCAGAATTTTCAGCTGCCTGCAAGGGAAGTAATGAGAACAGTATAAAAATAAGCGCAAGACCTATTTTACGCATCATCAGTAGTCAATCCGCCTTATTTACATAAAATACCATGCTATATGCCAGTACAATCGCTATAATACAATGCACCTTGGATTCCACCGCGAACAATCCGCTGTAAAAAGACCTTCGTGTCAAGTTCAGAATGTTCAGGACAAAGAGAATCAAACAACCGCATCGTTTTTTCAAAAGTCCTGTAATTGTAATCTTTTAAAGCACAGTCCTTTAAAATATCGGCAAAATGACTCCCTGTTCCTAAAATAAAATTGCTCACATTCACATTTTTACCTATGACAGGATTTCTTTGGGCAAAAGCATCCATGGTCTTCCTAAAAGATTCGTCCACACTAAATGCATCAGCAGGAAAACCTTCTTCGCAAACTTTAGAACTACCGTTCAAGAAATCATCAGTAGCACTGACATGAGGTTCAAGCCGCATGACAATGGAAGAAACTGCATGTTCTGCAGCCAGAACAGCAAGATCATAGCCATCTGAAACAGAAATGACATTTCCGCATTTTTCAACATTGTTCCTTGGAAAATCTACTTCAGAACCTTTTCCAGAGCGAGGAAGAACATTTTTTACAAATGGCTCATTTTCAGCGGCTGTCAGGCCACAGATATCATAAACCTTACCAGGTATGGAAATCCAAGCACGCTCTGCACTCGTTTTGTTGCAAGCAACTTCGTAGACTTTAAAAGGACACCCTTCAATATCCAATGGAACTCGCCGCTTGACAAGTTCTGAGGGCTCTTTTCCCATTGCAATGAGCATTGCCTGCTTTGTCAAATGCAAAGAAGATGCATACGGATATGTCCATCCAGACATGTATCCACCAGACAGACGGGCTGCAATCTCCCCAATCATAGCACCTTTTTCAGTCAACTTTATGTCAGCCTTTGCCACGCCTGCAGTCAGCCCCAATGCCTTTATGCCGAGCGCAAACGTTTTTATCAAGGCATACTTATCTGCAACAGATACGGTGGAGGACATTGTATGACCCATTTCAACAAAGTAGGGAGGATAGAAAATATGGCGGTCAGCAAAACCTGTTATGGTAAGCGTTCCATCATATACAATTGAATCAATTGAAAATTCGGGACCATCCATATAATCTTCCAGTATTGCAGTACCAGTTCTGGAATATCGTACAGCTTCTTCTACAGAAAACAGGAATTCCTTTTCGTTGCGTATCAGTCGGCAGCCTCTCGCCCCCATATTGTCAACAGGTTTCACGACTTTTGGGTAAGAAAGGCCTGCAAGCACCCCCGGCTTCAAATATGATACGATTTCAGCCCTAGATATCTTTGAAAAATTTGGGGAAGGAACGCCAGCTTTCTTAAAACAACTCCGCATCCTTGTTTTATCACTTGCATTCAGTGCCGCATCTAGCGAATGAGACACAAAACCACATTTTTCTGCAACATACGATACAGAAGCAGAGAAATCAGTTCCTGCCGTAAAAACACCAGCCAATTCATCTTTCATTGACAATGCAAGCTTTAAAAGCCCATCCCAATCTTTTAAATCCACAGGCTCAAACCTATCTGCATAGCTTGCACACAAAGCATTCGGATTGCCATCTACAACAAGTGTTTTATATCCAAGTTCCCTTGCTGCTTCAATAGACGGGCGCTGCATAAGGCCAGCACCAAGAATAAGAACATATTTATCACTCATACCTTTACCTTCCTGCAATAAACTTCAAATGTGTCGCCCAACTTGAATGTACGGCTTGCAAATTTCAATATTCCAAATTCCAGAGATTTTTCTTTCAGATTTTTTTTCTTTGCAGAGGGAAAACGCTCGGGATGAATGCCTGTTGACACAATCTGCACAACTTCAAAGCCATATTTTTTAAGGATGCTTCCTGTTTTTGACGGTTCCCACAACGTATAGTGATCGCACGGACTCTGTTCAAAAAATGTCTGCGTATTGTACCGAGCACTTACACCAGAAGCAGATGGAGTACTGAATGCAAAAATGCCGCCTGTCTTTACTATTTTTGATATGGCCGACAGAACAGCATCCACATTCTGAAAATGCTCAATGACAAACCACATGCTTACTGCATCAAACTGCTCCACTCCAAATTCCGTTGATACATCAATGTCAGGAAAGGCAGAACGAACGGCAGGATACTGCAAATTTGTCTTTACGTAGTTGATGGCATCTTCAGAAATATCAGTACCAAAAACCTGCCAGCCAGAATCATTTGCTGCATCAAGGAATGGTCCTAATGCACACCCAATGTCCAAAACAGTGGGCGTTATGGAAGAATGGCGATGATGACGCCTGTAGATTCTGTCTATGTTGCTGATTCTCCTGACACACTGGGCCTTTATAGTTGCAAAGTCATCTTCATAGGTTTTTCCGTACTGCTTTTGATAGTCTTCATAAAAATATGCATGGTTATACACAGTCTGCTCAGAATCAACAGTCCATCCCATATACAGCATGCCGCACCGCCGGCATCTACGGAATGTATGCTCAGCAGTCCTTGCAACAACAGGATTCATCCTTCTGTCAGCCAAAGAATCCTGCTCATTGCAGCAGACAGGACACGGCAAAGCGTGGCCACGGGAAAGAGAACCGACAAAGTCCGTTAAAGAACAAGACGTTTTTCCATGCACATTCATGGAACTATATAGCAATTCTGGCTTTTCCAGCAGCTTTTCGAAGCTTTTTTTTGAAATTTCAGTTTCTCCAATGCATGCAAATTCATATTTCTTTGCAAGCTGTATATGCAGTGCTGTCGTCCCCAAAAGAATAACGGCACACCCAGCCGCGGCCGCTTCAAAGGCTGTCAACCCATAATGGGTCACCACCAAATCATATTCAAAAAGATTTTCCTTCAACTGTGGAATTGAGAGTACTGTAGTAACCCTATCATTTGAAATGGCAACATCCGTAACAGCCGTCACATCGATTCCACATTCTGCAAGAGCAATTGCAGAAGGGGCTGTAAGCCCCGCAGGATCTTCCCCTCCGAGCACGACAACAGCATTCCTTAGAGGTGCGGTCTTGTCGCAAACCGTTTTTTTATTGCTGCCGACTTCAATAAAACCAGGCTCTGACAAATTGACATACCGACCGTCTTCAGCAGAAGGAATGACATCAAGAATGTAATCAAGGCAATCCTTCTGTTCCAGAGAACCTTCATCCAATGCAGCAACAGGACATTTTGCAGAAAGTTCCTGCACAAACGATGACGACGTATTAAAATTGTCCAAGACCGCAAGATTATACTGTTCCGCATGTTCAATGGACGGCACTACCTGAAAATCATACAATCCATTTTCCTTTGCAATGGAAACAAGTTCTTCGCACTGCGACAAAGACGCATCGGCAGGAACAAGAACATCTGCACCCGTTTTTACAGCAATGTCCAAACAGCGTCTCAAATGTCCTGTACCATGCCCCTTTTGGGTGCTGGGAATCAGCAGCATCGGATACTTTACGGAAGAATCCTCAAGAGCTGATACAATCTGTTGCACGGTATACGATTCTTTTACGGCATTTTTGCCTGAAATGCAGCGAACGACAGCCTGTGCCCTACGATAGTCTCCAGGAACATCAATAGTTGTACGAAGCGAAGGATAATGGAACTCTTTCGGAGCCTTTACGAAAAACGAGTGAAAGGAATCTGGATGATTGTACAATGCCGGACCAACGTGTTCGTGGTCATACGCCTCATTTGTCATCTGAGCAGCCTTTAAGAGCGAATGAGCATCAAAAAGTTCTACCCCAGATCCATGAGGAAGCCCAGTCCATGTAATGTAGTCAATCAGACCATTCGAGCTTCTATCTTTATATTCATCAAGAAGCGCCTGTGCAGCCTCATAAAACAAAAAAGGATTATCAGCGGTAGCCCTGACAACAACATCAGCCTTGGACAGCTCTATTACCTTGCAAAAACGGTCAAGAACATCGTCTCGAGAACCGGCAAAAAACTCGTATCCATATTTTTTTGCAAAGCATTGCAGTTCAGAAGCACTTTCGGTATCTACTGCCAAGTAATACTTGTCAACCTTGACCTTTTTCATTGATTGCAAAACCCATTCTAGTACACATTTTCCGCCAAGTGGCAACAAGGCTTTGCGAGGCAAACGGGTAGAAGACAGTCGACACTGAATAATAAGGACTGTACGTTTCTTTTTTCTGTCGAACAGATTCATAAATCTCATTTTAATGCTCCCAGTTCATTCCACCGTTCCGTAAGAGTAACGGCATCCATTTTAAAGCGATACATGTTCTCTTTTACCCACAAACGAATTTGGTTGAAAAGTTTGCCCGATTCACTAAATCCCCATGCACTATGAGTCTTAAATGAAAAATAGGAAAAACGCTTTATTTCGCAATGGTCGTTTCTAAACACAGGCAACAGATTCTTCAAATAAAACTGCTGGGAAGAATAATCGGCAGTCTTATCTTCTGCAAAAGTTTCTGAACTGTAGGCAAGTGAAAAGGCAGAAGACAGAATTACCTTTTCACCCCACAACCAGGCCCTAAAAAATAAATCAAGCTTCTGCCAGTATTGAGACTCTATGGAAGAATCAAAGCCTCCCAGCTGAAGGAATTTTTTTGTATCGTAAAATCCTGTCACATCCAAAGGATACAATGTTGCAGCCTTATCGACAACACCGAGGGACGACTCGATTTCAAAGGAATTCTTTTTGGCACTGGGAGTAAAGCGTACAGGAAGCACCTGCTGTTCAGGAGACAGCAGACGTGGACACACACAAAAACAGTGGCATTCTATCAGTTTTTTGGCAAGTACCGTTGAAAATTTAAATCCATCTATGCACAAATCTTCATGAATAACAAGGACATAGGGTGTTTTTATTTCTGAAAATCCCAGATTCAGCAGATCGCCTTTCGTGCAGCTTTCCAAAGCACACATAAACTTAACCATTGGAAATTCCTGCGAAAGCTTTTCTGTATTTTTTGCCTTGCCGTAAGACTCAACGCTCACGACCTGTTCAAACCCACAGGCAATGATATTCTTAAATATGAGACTTCGATACTGATTGCTCGCCCTGTTTATGACAAGGCACGACACTGGCATGAGAATTTTTCCCAGTGGCTCATTGCCACCAAGTGCAGTATGGTTTATCTTTTTAAAACTAGAAGTTGAAAGTGTAGTATTCATCGCAGACACCGCATTTTTCATTATAATTGCCATGAATATGCTCATTCACAAGAGAAACAGTCTTTTTCCAGATATTTTCAATACCGTCTGCAAAAACATTACCTATTATAGAATCAAGAACACATTCACGGCACATCGGAACGCACCCATCGGGAAGGATGAACATATCACGCTTTATGTGCCAGCACGGACACCTCTTTACAGGTGACAAGTCAGCAGGTTTTTCATTGCTCAAGGACATGCAGAAATGATCATATTTCTGAATGATGAGATTTCCCTTGGACGGAGATTCCCGGTCATGATAGAAGCGATAGAATGATTCCAGTTCATCCTCATTTGTGTTCATGCGCAAAAACTGGGGATAGACACAGCCGGGAAAGAAGGTTTCCAGCATTTTTACAGCGTCCTGTGCAGCCGTTAAGCCTTCCCTCTTGTGAATTTCTGCATATTTTTGCTCCGAAAAGGCATCAACGTGGACAATCCACATGACGGCAGGGCTGTCATGCAGTCTGTCACCAGATTCTTTTGCTATTTCCGAAATTTTTTTAGCAAGTCCCGCAGAAACGAAACAGCCATCAGTTTCTATCAGTACCGACAAGCCTTTCTTTTCCAGAGCAGCTTTGACAAAATCTGCAATTTCGGGATGCGTCAATGGCTCTGCAAAGCCACTCACATCAATGACAGCAGTCTCTGAAAATAAAGAAATGTCATTGACAATGCAACGGAATTGTTCAAGACTCATATTTTTGGGATTTTCATTTTCATTGACAAGAGGCTTTTTTCCCTTTTTTTCTGAAAATGCCTGAATGTATGGATTGTATACAGCTTCGCTCGTACAGTTTTCCGCAATCTGCACAGTGTAATAAGCGGGAACAGTATGCTGCACTTCGGCACTTTCACTTGCAACATCAGCAAGAACTTTTGCAGAAAAAGGTAGATTCCTTGCAACAACTGCCTCATACAAGTTCTTACACGCAATGGCATTAGCCTTTAACGAGCAGGAAAAGTCCAAGCGCAACATGCGGTAATCTTTAGGTGCAATGACCGTTTCTATTTCAAAAGAATTGACATCACCCTTTAATACAGCAAACAAGCAGTCATTTGAAACAGGGGCATTTCCTGCTGCAATTGATTTCCCAATCGAAAGGGAATACATGATGTTCAGGGTTCCACTGTTAATTACTTCTGGGGCAAGCCCTGAAGGATACCCGTCTGCAAAGGTATATTCAGCAAGATACTTTGTATGGCAGTCTATCACCTGCTTTGTAAGCTCCTCATCCAAGAAGGGGCTGTCCGCACTGGTATAGACTACGAAATCTGCATGCTCCGCATCTGCACGTGCAGCCATTTCCTTTAAGAGCAACGATGTATTCCATTTTGGAAGTGTCACGACAGTCGCTTTATCGCACTGAGTACTGTCCAGCACCTTTCTTACACAAGATTCCGTTTCTGGATTACAGGCAATGACGATTGAAGAAGTTCCTTCGATATGCATCGCCCACTCCAGCGTCCGTTCAAAAGCTGATTTTTCTGAAAATAATATATCAAATGCATGATTAAGCACAAAACCCGCATATAAAAAAAGTATGTTTTTCATTCCTTTTATTATCGGAAAACAGTCGCCTTAATTTAATGCAGATTTTATGATAAGGAATTTTCAAGTGCATGTTGAAATAGCGCTGACATTGCTTCCTTTGATTGTTTTGCAACTACGCTGCGGCGTGCAGGCGGGACTGTTCACAAGGCTGAACATCACCAGACAGCACTCCATTTTTGCAG
>ERZ842401.2442-NODE-2442-length-24895-cov-12.280435_pt1 | contig 24895 bp, 23 predicted proteins | sample MGYA00521270_ERZ842401 | MGnify/ENA primary metagenome ERZ842401 (study PRJEB31892, sample SAMEA3878208) | bioreactor metagenome | biome: Moose rumen | place: Sweden | collected 2011-10 | study: EMG produced TPA metagenomics assembly of the PRJEB12797 data set... | reverse complement strand
CTATCAATGCAACAGGCAAGAAGTACGAAGACGGCGACCACGGTCTTTTCTATAGTGCAGATGGCATTATCGTTATCAGAAAGAGTGTTGTTATCCCAGACGGCACTGTAATTTGAGGTAAATATTTCTGGGACGTGTTACAAAAGGTATGCTGCCGTAATACTGCCCGCTTTCAAATGTATCCCCTTTCTACTATAAGTGTTATTATAGATAGGGAGGGGTATTTTTTTCTTTATAGTTGGTATGATATGGAAAGTATGTTTGATAGGCTCGGAGATTTATTGAGCAATGCGATAGAAACTAACTCTTTTTCACTTGAAGAACGAGAGAATTCTGCTCAATCCCAAAGTTCAAAAGACCAAACCAATGCAGAAGAAAACACACATACTGATAATACAACTGTTATACAAGCTGTTGAGAGTTTTCAAGAAAAAAAAGGAACTATAAAAAAACAATTTTATGTTCCTTATCATATTAAAAAAGATTTCGAGCTACTCGGTATAAAAGAATTCAAGACAACAGAAGATAGAGTAAAAGAAGCCTACAAAGAGATGATAAAGCTGTTTCACCCAGATAGACAGAAGGATATTCCTATTCTACAGAAAATTGCACATGAGAAAACTGCTAATATCGTAGACGCGTATAAAAGAATACAAGAATGGATTTCTAGCCGCGAGGTGCTTTAACAGGGTCAATCGGCTTGTTATTCAAAAATACCATGAGAATTATTTGAGGCTTTTGCGTAATAGAATCAGTGCCGACAGTGCCTAAAGAATCACCAAATGTAACAGAATCTCCTTTTTTCACATTCACACTGCTTAACCCTGTATATGCGTAGATATGCCCTGTTTTAGATTGAATAAATACGACCTGACCAAAACCACGATATGCACCGCAATAAACTACCGTGCCTGCTCGAATAGATGTAACAGTTTCATTCTTTTTCGCACTGAGCTGCACTCCAGACACTTTCCCCGTTGTATAGGTGATTTCTGACGTTTTTACAGGCCATGCAAGAGAGCTATCTGTTTTTATTGTTTTACCATAATTGCGAGGGTCAACAGAACTTAAATCTGGCAAAGGCTCTGAATCAGGTGTTGTTACAGGAACTTTGAGCTTTTGACCCGTTTTCAACACACTATTTTTATTTAGCCCATTCATAGCCAAAAGCTCATCAACTGTCATAGCGTTTTTCTTCGCAATTCCATAAAAAGTATCGCCCTGCTGAACGGTATAGATTTCATTAGAAGATGATGAGCTAGAGGATTTTTGAATAGTAATAGCTGTATCTGGAATTGTGAGCTTCTGCCCTGCTTTGAGAATACTAGAAGAGTTCATTCCATTTGCTTTTTGTAATGCGTCAACAGTAATCCCATAGCGACGGCTTATCGAATAGAGCGTTTCGCCTTTTTCCACAATATGAGTTGTCTGCGAAAAGACAAATGCACTGCACAAGAAAAAGCATATAAATAATATGTATTTTGTCATCAATTACTCCGACCTTCTTTTTGGTCTGAATCCATTCTTAGCCGCCATACTTCAGCTTTCTTTTTCATCTCTTCAGAGTTTTCTTTGTCGCCCATAAGAGTGTATATACGCTTTAAAGCTAACGCATACTGAATAGCTTTTCTCATATCATCAATACGACGGGTAGAAAGCTCATATTTATTGCGGAATTGTTCAGAAGAATCTTCAAATAATTCTTTCAAAAGACGCACATATCGGACTGTAACTTCATAATCTTGCATATTCGGGTCAAAATAATCTCGCCCCGCAGCCGCCATATTCAAAAGGTTTTTTGCAACCGTTGCATAATCTCCGCGCAAATCAACCCACGTCCATCGCCATTTTGTATTATCGCCAAAATCATCTATAAGCATATCGATTGCAAGACCAAACTTACAGATAAGATAATACCTCTTCTGTATAGGGAAGTTTTCCAGCTCTTCGAGTTTTTCAGAGTATTCAGAATAAGGCGCATCGATAAGTTTTGTTACAACCTCACCTAAATACATATTAGCTCGCATTAAAGACTTACGAGCTTGCTCTAATGCGTCATTGTTTTTAGTATCAAGAATGGCAACAGACATTTTATTTATAGTCATATAAATAGTTGCCATATAAATAGCATCATCAACAAGCTGTATTTTAGAATACGCAGTCCCCGATTCTTCTTGTTTTATTTTATCAAGCAACATCTTTTCTCGCTGCTGATATTTTTTTATAAGTTCACGATAGGGGGTTGACTTTGTCTCAAAGCGGATTCTACTTTCTTCTGTGATTTTTGCCATTTGTATTTCAACCTCCAAATTTATTCAGCATCATTCGAGCGTGCTCCAAAGATTCAGGAGAAGCTGTATCACCTGCAAGCATACGCGCAATTTCAGAAACACGCTCTTTTGCAGATAATACTCTCACATGTGTTGACGTAGAGCCATCTAAAACAGCCTTCTGTATCTTTATTTGAGTATCGGCATAAACAGCGATACTGGCTAGATGTGTAATGCACAAAATCTGTTTTTTATCAGAAAGCTTTTTCATGTGGTCACCAACAGATACTGCAATTTGTCCGCCAATACCTGTATCAATTTCATCAAAGACGAGGGTTGACACCATATCACTTTGAGCAAGTATCGTTTTTATAGCAAGCATTACACGCGATAATTCACCACCAGAAGCAATTTTTGCCAATGGCAAAAGGGGCGAGCCAGGATTTGCACTAATCAAAAATTCAACTTCATCAATTCCAAAAGCATTGCAATTTGTCATTGTTTTGTCATCATTCTGCACCACATTGACGCTAAACTTTGTTCCCGACATTCCCAGCTTTTGTAATATCTGCTCCACTCCTACACTCATTCTAAAAGCCGCCGCAGAGCGAGAAGCACTAATTGCAATCGCTTGTTTATAGGCAGTTTGCTTTAGACTTTCTATTTCTTTTACCAAAGAACTTCTATCTGCGTCTGTACCGCCGAGTTTTTCCAGCTGTGTTCTTGCGCTTTGGCAATATGCAATAACTTCTGCAATCGGAGCAGTAGAAGAAGAGGCATACTTTTTCTTTAGTTTTCTTAACGTTTCAAGCCTTTCTTGCACTTTAGAAAGTCTATCAGGGTCAAAAATCAGCCCGCGTTCATAGCTTTTGAACTCTTCAGAAATATCAGAAATCTCATAAAAAGCAGCTTCTATTCTTTCCATTAACGGCGATAAATCTTTATCAAGCTCCGTAACATGAGAAACCGCCGAGCGCAATTTTTTCATCAGAGGAACAACAGAATCTTCTTCAAGAGAAAGCATTCCATTTATTCCCTCTATTCCAGAATAAAGCCTTTCAAACGATGATAATCTTGTTTCTTCCGCTTCAAGCTCATCATCTTCGCCAGCTTTTAATTTTGCCTCTTCGATTTCTTTTACCGCAAACGAAAGCAAATCTATTTTCTGCCGTCTTGTAGCATCGTTAGAATTAAGCTCTGCCAATAATTGCCGCTTTTGACAAAGTTCCGTATATACGCTTGTAAAAGCCGACACTTCGCCTGTTATGCCAGCATACGAATCAAGAAATCTGCGATGTTCAGGAACGCGCATTAAAGACTGGTGTTCGTGTTGTCCGTGAATATCAACTAAATAAGAAGAAAACTCTGTCAATTCCCCCCTTGTTACAGGACTGCCACCTATCCACGCTGATGATTTTCCTGTAGAACGAATTTGACGACGGAGTAAAATGCGATTATCTTCCAGTTCAATATCATGGTCAGAAAGCCAATGCAAAGCCTCTTTATTTTCTACCGTAAACGTACCGCTAACGTGCGCTTCTCCGCAGCCTGTGCGTATTTGTTCAATACCGCCTCTGCCGCCTAAAAGAAAAGACAATGCACCGATAAGAATTGATTTTCCTGCGCCCGTTTCTCCACTTAAAACAGTAAAGCCCTTAGTAAATTCAAGAGATGCCTCATCAATAAGGGCAAAATCCTTGATGTTCAAATCCTCAAGCAAGAGGTCCTCCCGACCAGTTCAGTTTTGCCCTTAATGCGCCATAAAACTTCCCTGGATTGCAGTCTATTAAAATTGCTTTTTCTTTTTGTCTTGAAATCTTTACATGGTCGCCGACGTGTAAATCTATCGGCACTTGTCCGTCAACTGTCATAATGCTATTTGGACAACGCGACGGCAAAATAACTATTTCTATGATACCCTTTGAATTGAGAACAAGTGGGCGAGCAGAAAGAGAAAACGAGTTTACAGGAGTTAAAACAAGTGCGTCAATTTCAGGGTCAACAATAGGCCCTCCTGCCGCTGCTGAATACGCCGTGGACCCTGTAGCCGTAGCAACTACAACGCCGTCAGACTTAAATACTCCTAAAGAATCCGCATTATAAGAAATATCCATCGACAGCATTTGCGCAGAACTTCCAGCTCCTACAAATACCTCATTTAATCCAGACTTAGAAAGGCGCAACTGCCCATTTCTAAAAATACTAGCCTGAACTAAACTGCGTTCTTGAAGACAACTCTTTCCCAAAAGATATTCATCAAGAGGTTTTTGCCAGCTATCTTTTTCTACGCTTGCGATAAAACCAAACTCACCTAAATTTACAGGAAAAATCGGAATACCAAGCGGAGCACAGCCACGAGCTGCAAAAAGCACAGTACCATCACCGCCCAATGTGATAACAAAATCGTATCCAGCAAAAGGATACTCATCACTCATTCCATTATAAATAAAGGTGTCAGCACTTATATCTTTTAATGCAAGATATGCTTTTATTTCATCGCCTAATCTTGTAGATTCACTTTTATACGTATTTACTACGATAATACATTTTTTTTTCATTACTCACTCTCCTTTTACGGTAAAGTAGCCAAGACTTTTGCAATTATCTCTATTTGGCTTGCTCGTAGTCTTGGATAAAGCGGCATTAAAATCGTTCTCAAATATAGTGACGACGCTACAGGATAAAAAGCGGCTTCTTCTGTATCCATAATATCTGAAATCACAGAATTAGAAAATGCCATTTTTGTTTCAATTTCTTTTCTATCGGCATATTTACAAACTTCTTTTGAGCCATTTGCAACTATCACAGGGAACGAATGTACAGTAAAATTATTTTCTTCCTCGCGAGAGAACACTTTATGCCTTCGCCCTTGCATTACAGCATTTTTGAACAAATTATATATATTTTTTCTAGCCTCTTCATTTTTGCGGAACTCTTTTAATCCAACATACCCCAATGCACAATTCAAATCAGGAAGCACATCGATTTTTAAAATCTTCCTATATATAGGCACAAATTGCTCCCATGCTTTTTTTTCATTAAAGCACAAAACAGCTCCGCCTCCAGCAGTGATTACATCTGTTTCTTCAAGGGAAAGAATAGAATAAACACCAAAACTGCCAGCTTTCTTTTCGTTTCTCTCTCCCCCTACGCTCTCTGAAATATCTTCAATAATTGGTATTCCTAACTCTAAAATGCTTTGCATATCAGGAATCAAGCCAAACGGTTCACTTACTACTAAGAGCTTTCCCCCTTGCTCTATTCCTTTACTAACTGTTTCTGAAGTTACACAAGCTGTATATTGGTCTACATCAAGCAATATAATGGAATAGCCCAATTCTTCAAGCGCAATTCTTTGCCACTTTGGCGCAAGAGAAGAAATCATAATTTTAGATTCTTTTGGAAAAATAAGAGCTTTCAGCGCATAAGAAAGAGCTATCGCTGCATTTCTAAACACAACCGCGCCAGCACAGCCTGTAAATTCTTTTATGCCATTTACAAATCTTGTATTTAAATCGCCTGGTCCTATCTTTTCATCAACCATGCAAGTAAGCACCGAGTCCATTTCTCGTCTTCGTATCGTAGGGCTAAATATTTGAATCATCGCTAATGAGTATATCAATTTTACAAATCAAAAGCAAGGCATAAAAAAAGACCTGCTGAATTATCTTCAACAGGTCTTAAAAAAGAGCGGCAGAAGGGAGTCGAACCCTCGTCTCCAGCTTGGAAGGCTGGGATAATAGCCGTTATATGACTGCCGCATTTACGTTTAGTACTATAGCAAAACACCTATTTTTTGTCAAGTATTTGAATGACAAAAAATATAAAATCTGCTACTATATTTTTAATGAACACTTTTACCATTGAAACACAGAAAATGACTTTCGGGGGGGAGTGTATTGCAAAGTTAGACGGAAAGAACATTTTTATCCCCTTTGCATTACCAAACGAAACACTCGAAGTTGCAATAACAGAAGACAAAGGCGACTATGCAAAAGCTAAAATCGTTTCTATTTTAAAGCCTTCGCCTTATCGCAGAGAAGCTCCTTGCTCTCTTTACGGTTTATGTGGCGGCTGTAATATGATGCACATAACAGACGAAGAGCAAGTGAACATCAGAAAACAAGTCTTAAAAGATGCTTTTGAGCGAGAAGGGATAAAAATTCCTGAAATCGTAGCACTTTCAGCTTCACCTTTTGCCTATCGCTCGCGCTTTCAGTTGCACGACGGAGGCTTAAAGCAAAAAGAAAGTAACAATATCATTCCTATTTCGACCTGTCCCATCGCTACAAATGAGATAAATACCTATCTTACAAGTAATGCACAAAAAGCAAAAGGCAGAGTCCATATTTTTGGCGATAGCCGTGTTACATCTCCTTCTAGCCACTTTCTTGAAGCGAAAGAGATTTCTCGCGCGAAAGCCGAAACAAGAATAATGGGGAAGCCTAACAAAAAAATAAAGCGCAAAGAAAACGTACATTTTTCAGGCTCAATAATCAATCCTGAAAATATCTGCACTGTTAATATAGCAGGAAAACAAATCACATTTGATGTACAAGGATTTTTTCAATCAAACCTTGAAGTGTTAGAAAAAACGATAGAAAAAGTTTGCTGCAATATGGGTGGACAGCGAGTGCTCGATATGTATTCTGGGTGCGGCACATTCTCTGTATTTTTAGCAGATATTTTCAAAGATGTAACGCTTGTAGAACACAATCGAGATGCCCTTGTTTTTGCAGAACAGAATATGGCAGGAAAGCAACACACAAGCTATGGAATGAGCGGTGAAAAATTCGTGCAAAGTCAAGCACGTTCTCTTTTAGACACATACGGACAATTTGACGCTGTTGTAATCGACCCGCCCAGAAGCGGAATGGAAAAAGCGGTATGTGATTGGCTTTGCAGAGAAAAGACGTACCAAATCCGCGCCGTATCTTGCGACCCTGCTACACAAGCACGCGATGTTGCAAAACTAGTGAAAGCAGGATATACGCTCTCAAGATTGTATTTACTTGATTTTTATCCGCAAACGTGCCATATAGAAAGCCTTGCTTGCTTAGAAAACAACGCATAGCACATTAAAAGAGTTCACTATGACCAAATTTTTTTCTCGATTTTCTGTATTTTTTCTTATTTGTTTCGTTTTGTTTTGCACGCATTTTTCTTTTGCAGAACAACTTGACTTAGCAAATGAAGAACCACGCTGGCAAAAAGTAATCAGCGGAGCTCCTGTTGCTAAGCCCCTTAAAACAACCTATGGATTTGTCATCGTAACCGACGGACATCAAATTAATGCCTGCAGCGAAAACGGCGTAGTTCTCTGGGAACAAAGTGTAAAGGGTTTCCCGACACCTTATTACACCGTCGCAAGAGGTGATTTTCTCTATGTGGTTACAAGCGAGAATAAGCTAAATCTTATAAATCCAAGCGGTGTAACATTATGGTCAGAATATGTTCCCTTTAGTGAAATCATTTCAAGCCCTGCCTCAGGAGCTGACGGAAGAATGTTCGTGCAGGGCAAAACACAAATCGCTTGTTATGGGCTTAACGGCAAAATGAAATGGTGCATTGACATTGGCGAAATGGAAAACACTCCCCTATTCACTCTAAACGACGGCTCAATTTTAGCTTTGCTTTCAAAAACAGACGGCGGAAACAGCGTCGGCATTAGACTTTCTCCTTTCGGTGAAAAAATAGAAGAAATCACTTTCGGCGGCAAGATAACAAAAGCGGTAGAGTGTGCGCAAGGGCTTTTTATGGTCTTTTCCGACGGAAGCGCAGGTCTTTGCAAAGTAAAAGAAAATATAGGCAAATCAGGTTGGTTCATAAGCGCAACAGAAGCAGGATTCGGCAGAGTAAGCGAAGACACTTTATTTCTTACTTCTTCAGAAAACATTGTTTCGGCTATAGTCGTTCGCGGAAGCAATGCAGAAGCAACCTTATTCAATACCCTTTCATTGACAATACAGAGCAAGTTCGATGTAAGCGCAATTCCCACAGCAGCAGGCTTTTTGTTTATGGACAGCGAAAATCTGTATATTGCAGGAAAAAACGCAGCATCTTACACACTCGACGGCGAAATTATGTGGCAAGCAAAAATGCCACCTGAAAATGAATGGGAATATGTCTTTTACACCAATAGCGGACACCTTGCATTTACAGAAAAGAATAACTGGGTTATAAAAGCCTTTCGTGTCTATCAAGAACCGCGTCATATCGTAGCAAAACCTAAAGAGCAAACGATAAACTATGATACGTTTTTGATTGAAAAAACAGACATTTCAGGCTATTCGGTAAAAGCTCTTAGCTCAAAAGAATATGCAAAACTTATGAAAAAGCTGCAAGAGGGCGATTATCCTGACCTCGAGAAAAAGTGGATTCCCATTATAAAGAACGAAGCAAAAGATATGGCTGCATACTATATTTCTAGCGATGAAATGAAGCACGACAACACCTCTATTTTTAAAAGCGACATCGTGTATCAAAGACAACTTTGCAACTTAATTGCAGCTTTTGGAAGCAGTATTTTTAATTCCGAGCTTATTTCTCTTTTACACAATGTTACAGACAAACAAATGCTAACTTATCTTTTGCAAACAGTTTCTGTTTTAGGATATGACGAAGATGGTTCGATATTAAAAGAAATAGAGTTTGTCGCTACAAAAAGAGCAATGCCAGATGATTATTCGCTTCTTACTTCTTGTGCCGACGCAACGTATTCTATTTGTCGGGTAATGGGACGCCCAGCGTTATATTCTAGGGGAAAAAAGATTTTAGCATATATGCTCTATCCGCAATATCCTAAGAAAATTAGAGAATATGCAAGAAAAAAACTAGAAGATATCATCAAGCTAGGCATATAATGCGATTTTGCACTTTAAATTCATTGTTTTATAGGTTATACTTTTAATTGAAATATACTCGGAGGAATGATGAAAAAGCATTATAAAGGACTTCGGAATATTGTTATTTCCGCGCTTTTACTAGTTGCATCGATTGTTTGTGTTCAGGCTCTTGAAGTAAATAGAAATGAGCTTCAAAGTGTAGATTCAAGTACTATTACATTTAACAACTATAACGGACCTCATACCGTTATTGATTCGCTTGCGGCGATTAGAAATATCGGTACACAGTTAGGACGTTCACTCGGTTCTGACCTTACCTCTACAAAGACCGCAGGCAGCGAAAACCGCTATTATGTAATTCACGCAGTAGACGCTACAACAGGCAAGCTGGACGCAGATATTTTTATTCTTGGCAAAAATGCAGGCGTTGACCACGTTAGAAACTTACGCCATATCGTTGCCGCCTACCTCGTTGAAACGTACAAGTATTCAGAGAAAGATGCAATGACGCTCGCGACATTCATCACTGTTTACAATGCTGTTTATCGCGGAAAGCTCGATGTGTTTCAATCAAAATACAAAGACATCGTTACAAAGTATTTGCACGCTGATAAAGTCGGTCTTTCTGTGAATTGGGAAGATTGGGCAGGAAAAACAGAGATGGTCATTCCGTTAGCCGATATTGCAGGCGGACTTTCTACTATTGATACATCTGTCATAAGCGACAAAAACGTAATCAATTCTATGAGAGAAAGCGATGACCGCGGAATTGATGAGCGAAAGAATATGGTCGGCATTAAAGACCGCGAAGCAGATAGCGCAGAGCAAAATGCAGAAAATGCCGCAAAGCAAGCTGTACAGGAGAACCGCAAGCTTTCTGAAGAGCAGAAGAAATTAGCAGAAGAGCAAGCGAAATCAAGCGACGCACAAAAAGCGGCTGATAATGCACAGAAAGCTGCTGATAATGCGCAGAAAGCCGCTGACGAAGCACAAAAACAGGCTGATGTAGCAAATGAGTCCGCGCAGAAAGCTGCAAATAATGCTGACGAAGCAAGCAAGGCTGCTGACGAAGCAAAGAGAGCTGCTGTTGAAGCAAACAAGGCTGCTGACGAGGCAAGAAAGGCTGCCGACGAAGCAAGCAAGGCTGCCGACGAGGCAAGAAAGGCTGCCGACGAAGCCGCAGAGAATGCTAAGAACAATCCTAACGACGAAAAAGCGCAAAGCGATGCTGCTAAAGCGCAAAGCGATGCTGCTAAAGCACAAAGCGATGCTGCTAAAGCGCAAAGCGACGCTGACAAAGCTCAAAGCGATGCTGCTAAAGCGCAAAGCGACGCTGACAAAAAGCAAAGCGACGCTGCTAAAGCGCAAAGCGATGCTGAAAGTGAAGCTGAAAAGGCTAAACAAGAGCAAGCTGAAGCTGACAAAAAGCAGGCTGAAGCTGACCAGAAAGCCGAGGAAGCAGCCTCAAAGCAAGATGAAGCAGATAAGCAGAAAGAAGCAGAGAAAGCTCAGCAAGAAAAGACTGACGAGCAGGCTCAGAAAGCAAAAGAAGCTCAAGAAACTGCTGAAGCAGAGCAAAAGACTGCTGACAAAAAGCGTGATGAAGCACAGAATGAGCGCAAACTCATTGCTCAAGACCAACAGCAGCTTATTGACGAGGGATTACTTGACGAAAAAGATGCTGCTTTCGGCTTGAGACTCACAGACAGCGAGAAAGAGCTTTCTTCAATCGTAAAGATGAATGCAAAGACTGGCAGATTAGTAAAGACATCGCCTGTTAATGTAATCAGAGAGAGGGAGCTTATTCCTGTAGAAAATGGATTTGTTGCAATCGCTGGTGAAGAAGGTGCAAACCATACAATCCGCCTTGTTCTTATCGACAGAGGCGATATGGAGATACAAAAAGAAAGCGAAGATATTGTTTCTCCACAGTCTGTACTCGTGTATAATGGCGGAAGTTTCTACGTTGTTGTTCAGGAAGGAAATGGCTGGGTTGTAGCGAAGTATTCTGCAAATCTCGATAGAGAACTCAAGTCAACAGAGCTTGTTGATATGGCAACTCCGATAACTGTTTCTGCAAATGGTATTTGTGTTACAGACAAAAACGGCGATATGCTTGTATTGAAGCCGTTAGACCTTAGTGCTGTAAAATAGTTTTCCCTAAAATACAGTTTTTCTTTCAAAAATACCGCTAGAATACCTCTTCTAGTGGTATTTTTTTCTCCCCTACTGCATACAAAAATCAAGATTTTGATGTATAATTCTTAATTAAGGAGTATGCGCAATGGGAATTTATCTTAACCCGAACAATACGAATTTTGCAGGAAGTCTAAAAAATCCAATGTACATCGATAAAACGATGATGCTACACGAATTGAATCATTTTATTGACATCGAAAACAAATATATCTGCGTGTCGCGTCCTCGCCGATTTGGCAAAACGATTGCGGGAAATATGATTGCGGCGTATTACTCTAAGGGCTGTGATTCAAGAAAGCTGTTTGCGCCGTATAAAATCGCAAAAGATGAGAGCTTTGCTGAAAATCTCAACAAGTTCAATGTGATTCAAATCGATATGAACAGCGAGTTTCAGAATTATACAAATAAAGATAATCTTTTATCTGGACTTACAAAAATTATAAAAGCTGAAATGCGCAGAGAATTTCAGACAATTGAACTTGATGATGAAGATAGTATCGCACAGTGTATTTTGAAAATTTATTCTGCGACGGGCGAAACGTTTATCATCATCATCGATGAATACGACGTACTGGTGCGCGAACAGGTGAGCGAAAAGCTGTTTTCGGAGTATCTTGTTTTTTTGAACGGGCTTTTCAAAAGCAATACGCTCCGCCCTGCGATTGCGCTGGCGTATCTGACGGGGATTTTGCCTGTGGTGCGCGATAAAGTGCAGTCGAAGCTGAACAATTTCAGAGAATATACCATTTTGAACGCTGGTGTTCTTGCAGAGTTTATAGGCTTCACTTCTCAAGAAGTCGAAGAGTTATGCAAAAAATGCAATATGGATTTTGAAGAATGTCGGAGATGGTATGACGGCTATCATCAAGGCGAATTTGATATTTATAATCCTGAATCCGTTGTTTGCAGTATGGAAGATAGAACATTTGACAGCTATTGGAGTAAAACTTCGAGCTATGAAGTTATCTCGGATAGGATTAAGCAGAATTTTGCTGGCACAAAAGACGATGTGATTCGTATGATTTCGGACGAAAGTGTTGATGTGAATGTGTCGCGCTATCTTAACACGATGGATTCGTTTTGTACGAGCGATGATTTATTCACTTATCTCATTCACGTCGGCTATCTTGCCTATAACCGCGAAGACGGCACGTGTCGCATTCCGAATAAAGAGGTGCGACAGGAATGGTTTAACGCGATTGAAACAAATGCAGATTACGCCGTTACAAATCAGATTATAAAATCGTCAAAGGAGTTGCTTGGCGAAACTCTGCGCAGAAATGCGGACGCGGTGGCGAAAGCTCTCGATGTGAGTCATATTCACGTTACGTCGAACCGCAGTTACAACAACGAAGACGCGCTTCAATCGGCGATTTATCTTTCATATATCTATGCGCTTAATAAATACACCGTTATCAAAGAAATGACAACGGGCAAGGGCTTTGCAGACGTTGTTTTCATTCCGTTTGTGCCGAATATTCCTGCGATGATTATCGAGCTCAAGCGAAACAGGTCGGCGATGAGCGCGATAGAGCAAATCCGAGCGAAAAACTATTTCGATTCGTTGTCTAGTTATTCGGGCAATCTGCTTTTTGTTGGCATCAATTATGACGAAAACACGAAAACGCACGAATGCAAAATCGAAGAATTCGTGAAATGACAGCACAGCCTCTTTTTCAAAAGAAAAAAGCCTGTTCTCCATTTTTGAGGACAGGCTTTTTTTTGTTTGTGTAAAAGCAATTTATCGTGATAATACATACAGTAAAGCCAATCTTCCCGAAATAGTACGAAATTCGTCACGTCTACTGTACGTTTGGTGTCATGTCTATCGTACGTTTGGCATGACGTCGTACGTACTAAATTCATCACGTCTATCGTACTAAAATCGTGACGATTTATGTACAGTTTCAAAACGAAATAGTGCGTAAGGGCAATGATGATTTTTATCACGGTGATTTTATACTAAATGAGCCGTGTGAAGCGGAAGAATAATATTCAAGAAATGAACAAAAAAGTATTGACTGTTTTTTTTTTTACAGTATAGTATCGCTGAATTATGAAGCGGTATGCGATTCTTTGCGGCAGCGCAAAAGAAAATTATGAGCAGACAAAGATTTCTCTAATGCACGAAAAGCTCCTTGCAGACGGCTGGGCGGAAAATGAGATTACGATTTTCCCTAACGGCGTGAATGAGCTGCTTTTAGAATACGCGCTGAACAACTGCGTTGAGCAGAGTGGCACGAAAATCTTTCTCTATATATGTGCGCTGTCGCAGGATTGCATTAAAGATGATTGTATTATTCTCGGCAATGACGAAATTAGAAAATCGGTGATTGCGCATTATGCGACTATGGCGGAAAAGGTCGGGATTGAGTTTGAAATCATCTACGACAGTGATAGTGAGTTAATTGCAGAAGAGAGCTTAGGCTGGGAGAGAATTGGATAATATGGAAATGTATTCAATAAACAAAATGCCCTGTACAGTGCCAGCTTCTCATGATGAAATACAAAGATATTTTGAAAATGCTCTTTCGCAAAATGAACAGCATATAATCTCTTTTGTAAATCCAGAGATTTTTTTGCAAGCTGAAAAAAATCCTTTTATGATGTGGTATTTGCAACAGACTGAACACAATTTTATAGATGGTAATGGGCTTTTGCTTGCGATAAATCGACTATGTAAAACAAAGTTTTCTACACAAGACCGATATGCAGGTACAGATTTTTTTTCATATTTGCCACAAGACAGAGAAATTCTAGTTTTTTTGTATGGTGCAAATGAAGAAAACAATGCAAAAGCAGCTGAAAATATCACTAAGAAGTTTAAAAACATTCGAATTTCAGGAAGACTGAACGGCTATGAGAATAAGTCTGACGATGAGATTGTTTCTATTATAAATACGTCCAGGACAGATATTGTGATTGTATGCTTAGGTGCGCCAAAACAGGAGTGTTGGATTCTTAAGAATAAAGACCGTTTGAATGCAAAAGTCATTTTTGGGAATGGCGGCGCAATAGACTTTTGGAGCGGAAAAATAAAACGTGCACCAAAGTTTATGATTCAACACCGCTTGGAGTGGCTTTACCGACTGGGACAAGATTTTTCTTTTAACCGAATAAAGCGGCAACTTGGGCTTGTGTCGTTTGCAATGAGAATTGCTAGAGAAATGTTTGAAGTGGAGGAAAAATGAAAAGCGAAAACAACTTTTAGAGGCAATACGATATGTTTTACTTGTGATTCCTGAAGAGAATTGGGAACAGAAAAAGACAGATGTAAAAGAATATTATGCTGATACATTTGTAATAGGAGACGATTGGAAAGTCAAGTTTGATTTTCTGAAAGAACAGTGCGAGGTTATATATTTAGAATGCACGCTATAAATAAGTACAACACAGATTAAATCGGATTTTGGGAAATAGGATGAAAAGATTTGCAATTTTATTAGGACATGCGGATGGACAATTATCTACAAATAAAGATCTTTTTCGAATGGAAAAATTTCTTAAAAGTGATAGAGGTGGTGCTTGGTACACTTCAGAAATCCATAGTGAAATAAATATTTCTTTACATCGATTGAGCATTTTATTAAATCAAGTAAGAAATAATCACTATGATTATGTTTTACTATATTTTAGCGGGCATGGTGGTTACAAAAGAAGTACGGTAATTGAATTGAATCCTAAGGGTGAAACTGTTTCTGAACAATTTCTATCAGGTTTGGCATTTAGGCAATTAAATATTTTTGATTGCTGCAGGGCACCACTTCAAGAACTTTCAGAAGAATCTATGTCTGCAATTAGTTTTTCGAATAGGCCTGATTCTTGTGCAATTCGAAAGCTATATGACAAAAGGATTATGTCAGCTTCAAAACAGCAAATGAGTCTTTATTCTTGTAGCATTGGAGAATGTTCATATGATTTTGGTGCAGGAGGAATTTTTACAACTCATTTTCTTGAATCTACAAATAATTTCTTTGGTGATTATTTGTTAGTTTCTCAGGCATATGTAGCTTCATGTGCTCCTACTCTTAGAGAAGCTCAAGTACATGGAAAAACTCAAACACCTGATTTGTTTATGGCTAAATTACCAGTTGCTAATCAATTGATTATAGCAGTAAATGATATGCCATGTCGTTCAAACGAATATTTTAATTACTAAGGATTGTTATGTTGTCAGTATTTGTTTCTGCTATAATTTCAGCTTTTATAAGTTTCGCAGTCGCTAAATATACTTTAGAGAAGAATGAACGAGAAAATCTCAATTCACAACTTGATGATATTATAAAGATTGCGATAGACCACCCCTATTTTGAATTAGCGTCTTTTACGAATGCATGGAAATCCGATTCTGCTCAAAATAATGAAAGATATGCAGCTTATGAGCAATATGCGACTTTAGTTTTCAATTATCTTGAACGTTTTTGTCGTTTTTTTGATTATGATAGAGAAAAAATCCAAAAAGAATTAGGTATAAAAGCTTGGATTCTCATGCATAAAGAATATTGGCGAAATCCGACAGTTCAAAATGAGAATACAGATTTATATGAAAAAAAATTTGTAGATATTGTTGAAGATATGCTTAAATAAGAGGTTCAGATTATGGATATAAAGAGGCTTGCTGTTTTAATAGGAAACACAAACAGTCTTCCAGGTATTCAAAATGATTTGGAAGATTTTGAACGTTTTTTAAATAGTAATATTGGTGGAGTGTGGAATTCCGATACGGAAATATGCAAAGCATATAATGTTAGTAGAAAGGAGCTTTTAAATTCTTTAAAAAAAATCCGTAATGCAAATTTTGATTATTTGATTTTTTATTTTAGTGGACACGGCGGATTAGACCGTTCATCAGGTTCAACTATTCTGGAGTTGAATAGAAATGGTGACACTATAGACGTATCTGACTTAGCAGGAATTTCGATAAGGCAACTGAATATTTTTGATTGTTGTCGTATTTTACCTGAATCGATTCAAAAAAGTGTTATAAATGAAAGTGCAATGTTCAGTGCTGAAAACTTGTGTATAAAGAGCAGAGATTTATACAATGCACGAATAATGGCTTCTGCTAAGCAACAAATCAACTTATATGCTTGTTCTTGTGGTGAATGTGCAAATGCTACAGGGCATGGTTCTATTTATACGAAGAATTTATTAAAGGCTGCAAAAAGTTTCAATACATCAGATGTTCTTGTCTTAGATGCCCATAAAAAAGCTTGTAAACCAACAGCATACGAGGCAAGAGAATATAAGGAAAATCAACATCCTGACTATGCTGCTGATGATTCAATTCCTAAAAATAAGCAGCTAATTTTGTCAATGAGAAATATATGCTAATAAGAACGAAGAAAAAAATTGCGCTTCTTACTTGGGCAAGTGATGAAAACTACGGAACTGCATTACAATGTTTTGCTCTTATAAATATAATCCAAAGAAACTTCTCTTGTACGTGTATTGACTATAGCTCATGTTGTAAAGGATTCTGGAAAAATTTTCGGAGGGCTCCAGTACATACTTTTTTTCAGGGCTGTAGAAATCGTATAAAGCGTCTTTTTGGATTATCACCTTTAGCATACAAGACACAAGAAAATCGACATGTACGTTTTGTTGATTTCAGAGAACACTATTTTGCATTTACTGAAAAGATGTCAGATTATAATGCGCTGGTAAAACTTGATGGCACATTCAGTGCTTTGGTTTGTGGCTCAGATCAGATTTGGAACCCTTTCCTTTTTGACGCCCATTATTTTCTTGATTTTGTATCTGACAATAAAAAGAAAATTGCCTACGCTCCCAGTTTTGGAACGGAAAACATCGACTCTTCTGAAAATGCAATTAAGATTCCACTTCTTGTAAAAGATTTTGCTTTTCTTTCATGCCGTGAAGAAAGTGGTGCTGCATGGCTTAGGGAAAAAACTGGTAGGACTGTGCCTGCTGTTCTTGATCCTACCCTGCTTTTGCAAAAAGAAGAATGGAAAAAAATCGCAAATGAAGAATACAATGTTCCGAACCATTATATTCTGTGTTACTTTCTGGGAAGAAATGAATCATACTGGAATGCCGTCCAGATATTTGCAAAACAGAGAGAACTTCCGCTTGTGATTCTCCCTATTTTTAAAAATGATTTTTCACGCAAGGCTTTTGTGCCTGATGATATTGGACCTAGTGAATTTGTAAGGCTTGTGGCGAATGCAGATTTTATCTGTACCGACTCATTTCACGGCTGCTGTTTTTCCGTGCTCTTTGAAAAAGAATTTGCTGCTTTCCTTCGCTTTTCAAAAAAAGACAAAAAAAGTCAGAATGCAAGAGTCTGCGATTTTTTGGAAAAATTTCATTTGCAAAAGCGTCTCCTGACAGATGAAAAAACACTTGATGTAATCTTTTCCGAGACAATCGATTATAACGGGGTTTATGATATTCTTGATGGAGAGCGAAAAAAATCTCTTGACTATTTGTCAAATGCCCTTTCTGTAGTGACAAGCGGAGGCAGCAATGTCTAAAAGCCGCTACCTTGCAAAGAATATAGGACTTCTTACAATCAGTTCATTCGGAACTAAGCTCCTCTCGTTTTTCCTCCTGCCTCTTTATACGAGCATACTGACTACAAGCGACTATGGAACCTTCGACCTTTTCCATACATCGATTACGCTTCTAATTCCACTCCTTACGCTTGGAATGTCATCAAGCCTGTTAAGATTTGCCATGGATACAGAAGCTGATAAAAAAGCAGTTTTCTCTTATGGACTTAAATTTTTCGTAGTAAGTACAGTTGTTCTCTTCTTTATCTTGATTCTAAACGGATTTTTTTCTATTAGTACATTGATGAAGCAGAACAGCCTGCTTGTTTTTCTCATGTTTCTGTCTCTTAACCTGAATGGTTTCGTTTCAGCTTTTACACGAGGTCTTGAAGACATCAAGGCAATTGCCCTTGCTGGAATTATCTGTACCGCCGTTACAGTAGGTTTGAATATTTTTTTACTGATTTTCCTTCATATGGGTTTTCGAGGGTATTTTATTTCATATATTGCAGGTTCTTTTTCCCAAGTACTTTTCCTTTTTTTCTCAACAAAACTGTGGAAATACATTTCTTTTGCAAAAATTCCGCAAAAACTGAAAAAGGACATGCTTTCTTATGCAAAACCTCTTGTTGCAAATGACATATCCTGGTGGGTGAACAATGTTTCTGACCGCTATATCGTCACCTGGCTATGCGGAGTGGGAGCAAATGGAATCTATTCTGTCGCTTATAAAATCCCATCCGCACTTACAATGTTCCAGAATATTTTTTCCCAGGCATGGACACTTTCTGCCATAAAAGACTATAGCTCGGAGGATTCAGCTGCATATTTTTCAAAGATATATTCATTCTACAATTTTGCCATGGTTTCTGTCTGCTCTGTCTTAATCATCACCACAAGATTTTTTGCCCATATTTTATATGCAGAAGAATTTTATGAGGCATGGCAATATGTTCCTTTCCTTTTGATTTCCGTTGTGTTCGGAGCTTTGGCTGGTTATGTGGGAGCAATATTCGGAGCTGCAAAAGATACCAAAGTATTTGCCTATTCCAGTCTAGCGGGTGCAGTCACAAACCTTGTCTTGAATATTGTTTTAATCAGATTGTGCGGTGTTATCGGTGCTGCAATCGCCACTTTGACAAGTTACTGTCTCATCTGGTTTTTACGCATGTTTCGAGTAAGAAAATATGTTGCACTCAAAGTAAATTTTTTTAGGGATGTTTTCTGTTATTTGCTGCTGCTTGCCCAATCGGTTTTACTCTTACGTTTTGAAGATTCATTTTTTCTGTATGGAGCAGAATTTGGAATCGTAGTTTTGATTGTACTGATGAATTTTAAAATCCTAACACTATTTTATAAAAAAACTGTATCTCCGGAGGATAAAAAGTGAGTTTGAAAATGATTTTAAAAAAAATCTATTTACTATCAAAGAAAAAAGAAGTGATTCCAATTTTGCAGCCAATTTCTGAAAGCAAGATACTTTATGGAAAAAAGGCACTTATTGTTGGTGGTACAGGTGGAATAGGAAGCGCAATTGCAAAAGAATTTATTCGCTCAGGTACTCACTGCATAATAGCAGGGACTAATAAAACAAAACTTGAAGGAATGGATTTGTTTTCTGATACAGAATTTAAGAATTCTGCAGAGCCACTTGTCATCAACTTAAATGATACATCATCTTTTAGCCAAATATTTTCTAAAGACAGCGTAATACAAAAATGCGGAGAGGTAGATATTCTTGTGAACGCTGCTGGAGTTCATACAGAACAAGTAAGTTTTTTGGGAATGACAACAGAAGAGTACGACCGAGTTATGAATATAAATCTGAGAGGAGTATTTTTTTTGTGTCAGGCATTTTCTGATTATTTGATTATGAATAAAAAGAAAGGTCATATTCTCTTGATTTCTTCATCAAGAGGCTCAGAACCAGCATGGACACCGTATGGTATTTCCAAATGGGCTTTGAATGGTTTGACAAAAGGCCTGGCTAAAGAACTTCTTCCATATGGAATAATTGTAAATGCGATTGCACCCGGCAGTACAGCGACAGAACTGTTGGGCAAAAAAAGTGGTGACAGCATTTTTACACTTGATAATGGAATAAATAGATTGGCATTACCTGAAGAGATTTGCACTTATGCAAAATTTTTAGTAAGTGATGCCGGCAATATGCTTGTAGGTGAAACAATTCATATTTCCGCAGGGCGTGGGCTTTTTGATGTGAGGTAATAAATGACAGAAAATAAAATGCCTTTGGTTTCAATTATCGTGGCCATTTATAAGTCTGAAAAGTTTCTTGACAAGCTTATTCTTTCTTGTGTGAATCAGTCATACAGAAATATTGAAATCATTCTCGTGGATGACGGCTCTCCTGATGGAAGCGGGAAAATCTGTGACCGATATGCAGCACAGGACAACCGCATAAAGGTAATTCACAAGGCAAATGGTGGTGCTTGCGAAGCGCGGAATGTTGGTCTTGCAAGGGCTTGCGGAGACTGGATTGTTATTGTTGACGGGGATGACTGGTTAGAAATGGACTATGTGGAATATATGCTGAATCTTGTGATGTCAACTGATTCCGAGATGGGAATGTCTGACAAGATTTTTACGACTCGCGACCGAGAGCAGACAAAAGAAGATAAAATCGAAACATGGTCAGCAGAAAAAGCAGCGTGCGAAATTATCTATCCGCGCATAGCGATTGGCCCTTGGAATAAAATCTACAGCGCAAAGTTATTGCGCAATAACAATATAACCTTCTCGGTAAAGTGGTCTGGAGAAGGCTTATATTTTTCTTCAACGGCTGCCCAACATGCTAATCATGTCGGGGTAGGACACAGAAAAGTCTACAATTATAGATTAAACAATGTGAATTCTGGACTTACCCACTACAATTTGCAGATGGGCTTAAACGCCTTTGAGAATATCAGAATCATAAAAGATACTCTATATTTAAACTCAGAAAAACTTCGTAGAGCATGTGACTGGCACATCTGGAAAAACTATGGCTATGTGCTATTCCTGATAATTGCGACGGACTTAAAGAAAGAAAATCTCGTTCTTTTTAAAGACTGCCGGAAGAACCTGCTTGCACGGCTACCATCTGTGCTTATAAAAAGCCAAGTTAGCACAAAGCATAAAATCTACATGCTGTTGGAAGCTTTTGTACCTGTGCTGATGGCAAAGCGTCGGCTCAGGCGGGAACGGCTTTCCCTGCAAAATGATGTAATGGAGTAAAAATTATTTTGTAGAAATGCGCAGCATTTTTACTAGCGTTCTTTGACATTTCTATTTTTAAGGGAAGAAATATAATACCTTGTTTATTACTTGCTTTAAAACCCTGTTTATTATACTTTGAAGCGGGTTTTAAAAGAGGGTATTAAAAGAGGGTTTTAAATTATGGCAGATGATAAAAATCTTATTTTCCTCTCCCCTTAAAAATAGAACTTGTCAAAGAACGCTTACAAGAAAGTGTCATTCCGAATGCTTGGAAACATTTGTGTGCACCTGCTGCAAATGTGGTTTTCGGAATTTGAAAATATTGGAGGCGTTATGGCATCTGTACCAAAGATAATTCACTACTGCTGGTTCGGCAGAAATCCTCTTCCGGAGCTGGCGCAGAAATGTATTGCCTCATGGAAAAAGTTCCTGCCTGATTACGAAATCAAGGAATGGAACGAAAGTAATTATGATGTTCGGAAAATCCCCTATATTGCACAGGCGTATGACGCAAAAAAATACGCTTTTGTAAGCGATTATGCCCGCTTTGATATTTTGTATCAGTACGGCGGAGTGTATTTTGATACTGATGTGGAAGTTATAAAAGATTTGCGTCCAATTATTGAAAAAGGAGCATTCATCGGCGTTGAGAAGGGAACTCGTCCGCTTCTCAACGCTGGGCTCGGCATAGCAAGCCCAGCGGCGAGTGAAATTTATCATGAAATTTTGGAGTCATATGCAAAAGAACAATTTGTAAAAGAAGACGGTTCTCTTAATCTCAAAACTGTTTGTGAGCGTGTTTCTGAGATTTTTACAAAGTATGGTTTTGTAGAAAAAGACATTTTGCAAAATGTTGCGGAAACAACGATTTATCCAAGTGAATACTTCTGTCCGAAATCTCCAAAAACATTTAAGCTTTGTATTACAGATAATACTTTCACTGTTCATCATTATGATGGAAGCTGGTTACAAGAGGATATGAAGCAACTTTTCAAAGAAAAGCAATGGATTTCTAAGCATATAAGTTTTTTGCCAATTCGATTTATTCTTGAAAAGCTGTGCGTTATCAAGAAAATTCTCTTTTCTTTTTTACATAGAATTTATCTCTACAAAATTTTTTCAAGAATCAGAATTAATATTCAAACATAAAATATAAGGAAAAACGATTATAAAATGAAAAATAATAACTCTTCAAAGTTTACAGATTTTTTCATAATATTCACTATTCTCTGTCCTTGTTTTTTTGGATATTTAGGTTTGAATCTTGGTCAAATGATTTATTTATCTTTAGAATCGTTTTTTATCATATTTTTGTTACTTGCAAATTGGCAAAAATTGTTATCAAAAATTTCAACAGCAAGTTTTGTTATTGGAATTTTTTTTCTATTACTTTGCATAGAATATAATATTAGTTCTATCATCAATATTAACAGAAATAATTATAATGCAGGAGATTTCATTGAAATACTTAGACCTATAGTATATTTATTTTTCTTTTTTTCATCTTTATTGATTTTCAAACCTTTAGTAAAAACTAGAGGAGCTTTTTACATATTCGATTTAGTCGAAAAAACTATTTTTATATTTTCATTCGTAGAATGGCTAAAATTTTTACGCTTTTCTTATCCTTTTTTCGCCTTGTATACCCCTTTTAGTTACGGAAGTATTAACTACATTCGTTTATCTGGTACAACAGGATTTGCCTATAGTTATGCATGGTTACTTTGCATTTGTTTATTTTGGAATGTAATGAAAACAAAAAAAATTACTTTTAAATTTCTCTATTATTCAATTTTGATTTTACTAACAGGCTCAAGAACTGGTTTTCTATCATTGTCTGTTACTTATTTTCTTATATTTTACAATTTTAGAAAAACTCGTTTTATCATGCTTTTATCACTTATATTCATTTCTAATGTATTAGCAATACTATATTTTATGGAAGTAGAATTTGTAAAGACACCTATTGATTATATAATCCGTCTTTCATTAGCATTGTTAGGGAAGGCAGGAGATGGTTCTTTAGCAACTAGAACACAGCAAAATCAAATAGCATTGCAGTATTTTGATGAATCTATGTTTTTTGGAATAGCCTCAAATAAGGCAAATAATATCACTATCGAAAACTTTTATTTTCATCATATAAGAAACTGGGGAATATTTGGAATATCTATATATTTAATCATATTATTTCTCTTCTTTGTTTTTTCAGGTAAATATAGAAAGCTAGTATTTACAATACTTGTATCAGCTTTTATCATTTGTTTTTCATCCCCCATATTCGACCAAATAAGAAATTTTAATATTATGTACATTCTTTTTGCAGCCATATTGCTAGAACAAAAAAAGGAGCAAAGACATGAAAGTCTTAGAAATAATTGATGTTTACAAGCACGGAGGAGCTGAAAAAGTTTATGATGCTTATAACTCTTTTTGTCAAGAAAAAAATATTGTATTAGACAGATTCACAATTTATAAATCTGATATTTTAACCTTAAATTATTTGATTGAAAATAATTCAGACGGTCTTATACAAAAGATAATGCAGCAATTAAAAGGCTCTCAAAAACTTGCTTATATTATTTCTAACCAAAATTATGACAAGATTGTTTCTTTTCTTGACCGTTCAAATATAATGGCAATTATAGCTACAAAAGGAAAAATCCCTGTAATTGCCACAGTTCATAACCCTCCAACAGTCCAATATCAAAAATTAGGACACTTGAAAATAATTGTATTTGCTCTACTGCAATATTTTTATAATAAGAAAAATGTAAGAGTTATTGCAGTTTCAAAGCAAGTAGAAGAGAGTTTGCTTTCCATCGGAATAAAAAATGTCAAAATCGTTTATAACCCTTTATGCATAAAAAAGTGTAATGACAATCTTCTATTACCAAAACATTATTTTGTTTCTATTGGCAGGCTTTCATACCAAAAAGCGCATTGGAAACTCATAAAAGCTATTTCAATCTTAAAAACAAAATACAAAAAAATCATCCACTGTGTAATTGTTGGAGATGGAGAATTATTAGAACAAGCTAAGAAACTTTCTAATGCTCTAGGAGTTGAGGATTTCATTCATTTTACAGGTTATATTGAAAATCCGTATTTGATAATAAAAAATGCATATTGCATGATTTTCACGAGTTACTTTGAAGGATTTCCAATAACAGTTCTCGAAGCATTTCATTGTAATACACCTGTTATTGGAGCAAAAGTTGCTATTCCGGATGAAATCAGAAAAGAAATAGCATATTCAGATTTTTACTACCAAAATCAAAATATGGCAGAAAATTTTCAATCAAGTACATTTGAAGAAGATGACTATACAATCGCTAATATAATTTTAAAAGCTATTGACAGCAAAACAGCTTTGAATTTTATTGCAAAAAAAGGAAATAAATGGGTTTCTGAAAATTGTAGTTTATCCAATTTTGAAAATTATAATTAAAGATAAACTTTCTTTATTACACTAATTGAATTTTTAAAACCAAATCAGTTTTAGAAACAATATTAATAATAGACACTCTATATTTTCTATACTATAATTTTCTCATGAGTGCAATGAAAAATATGCGAAAAATGCCGATAGGCATACAAGATTTTGCGACAATCCGAACAGATGGTTATGTCTATGCATACAAGTCGGCTTTTGTCTATGAACTTGCAAATACGGGAAAATCATATTTTTTAAGCCGACCTCGACGCTTTGGCAAAAGTCTCTTAGTCAGTACTCTTGAAACCTATTTTTTAGGCAGAAAAGAGCTTTTTCAAGGACTTGCTATTGAAGAGTTAGAACACGATTGGACACAATACCCTGTGCTGAAATTCAGCCTTGCTGGCGGAG
>ERZ842401.2441-NODE-2441-length-24898-cov-4.828845_pt1 | contig 24898 bp, 22 predicted proteins | sample MGYA00521270_ERZ842401 | MGnify/ENA primary metagenome ERZ842401 (study PRJEB31892, sample SAMEA3878208) | bioreactor metagenome | biome: Moose rumen | place: Sweden | collected 2011-10 | study: EMG produced TPA metagenomics assembly of the PRJEB12797 data set... | reverse complement strand
CCTCCGGGAAGCCGGGAAACGCAACAAGGCTGCGCTTGAGGCATTCCTGCTGGGGGCTCCCGATCGAGCCACCGGTAACTCACGCTACCGGCAGATGCCCCGCACCGGAGCACTGATCGATGATATACTGCACGAGGTCTGGATTGCACGCCATATTGAAACCAATTTCCTTATTTGCCACGAAGGCAGCGCAGATGCAAATCTGTTCGCAAAGCCACTTTGCCGTTGGCAGAGGTCAATTAATGAAAAAGCGCCCCAAAGGGGCGCAATTTCATTTCTTGAACAAATCGGAATGGGAGCCTGTTAGGACCAAATTCAGAATGTGCAGCTCTCCGCTGTCTTCCTTACTGTAAATCAATAACCAATCCGGCTGGATATGGCATTCCCTGAACCCTGCCAAATTTCCGGACAGGGCGTGATCCTTATTATCCGGAGGCAAAGGGATATCGTTTGCCAAATTGAAAACCACTTTGTTGAGTTCATCCTCCGGCAGGTTGCGCTTACGAGCCAGTTTCAAGTCCTTCTTGTACTGGCCGGACAGGACAATTACTCTCATAGCGCTGAAACAGCCTTAAGGTAATCGTCAAAAGTATTACAGCGGGTGCCCCCGCCACTGCGGATTTCAGAGACAGCAGCCATCGTTGCATCATTAGGCTCATCGATAACGCCTAAGCTCCGCAGGTAACTGACAAGACTTTTTCCAGCCTTGGTCCGTTCATTTATTGTCACTGTGTACGTTGCCATAACATAAATCCTTTCATGCACTTGCAAAAATAGCAATAATCTGCCCCAATAAGCAAATGGTAGCGTCTTTTCCAGCGGCCGCATCTCCTTCAATGATAACCGAGAAACGTAATAATTAGACTCCGTACTACAGCTTAACCTTCGACAACTCTTCCATCAGGGCAGGACGATTGGGATACTTCATGCGAAATGCATTCACAATCTTCGAGGCCAGTTCTTTTCCGGCCGGGCAGCGGACACATCTTAATGGCCTCTGGGCGGGTTCCGAAGACTAGCATTATTTTTTTCATATTAAGAAAAAGTCAGCAGTATGATTGGAGATTCTATCTTCTTCAGGAGGAAGCTCCATATAATTTCCATAAAAATGTTTCAGATAAGCATCCGTATGTTCTGGCACTAAATAATTGACACCTTCAAATGGGAGTTCAACGCCTTTTCCCATTATAGACCTATCAAGAACTGCATCCTCCCTACTGGACGCAGTGAAGGAACTTGGAGCAACACGAAGTGTACCTATCTTGTTATATTTTTGCGATAAAAGTACCATTCTCTTTGAAAAATAGCGCGGCCCAAACAACTTTGTCCAGCTAAAGAGTATCCAACTCAAAAGACTTCTCAAAGAATTGACATTCCCCTTATAGAAAGAACGAAAAAAACAGTTTTGCAAAAAATTAAGCCTAGATTGAAAGTTATGCAATTCTTTATTATCGTCAGGAACATTATCAAGCACATAAATGTCCACCCAGACTCCAAGAGGATAAGGTCGCTTTGCAACATACCAATCCATAGATGTGCTCGTGTCTATTACTTTTGCCAAAGGCATATTATAATCTGGATCGATTTGAACGTCCAATAACTTGTACCGATCTTCAGGTTTCCGAATCATTATTTGCTTAAAGCGTTCATAATCTGACCGAAACATATAAATGTCGATATCATCATCCCAAGGTATAAAACCTTTGTGGCGCACTGCGCCAAGAACAGTTCCATAAGCTAAGAACATAGATATACCATTATCATAGCATACAGTTTTAATATACTGAAGTATATCTACCCCAATTTTCTGAATTTCGGCAATATCAAGTTTTTTCATAATAATCTTTTGATTAAGAGAGTATTATAGTTTTGAATACCCTCGTAACATAGATGACGAGATACCCTCAGTTCGAGGTATTGTAACGACTGTTTTCCCATTAGTTTTGCACCAATCCACTGCCCGTTGGAATCCGGCATGCGACTGATCTGGCCCTTTTGCAAAAACATCAAATTCTATTTTTTGAATATCTTCGTCAACATCTCTATAAGAAACAACTCGATCCACCCACTTTATAGCTCCAACCATAAACATACGCTCTTCAGTTGTGTAGACCATACTGGTCCCTGGTTTATACTTCAAAATATAATCACCATCTTGGACAGCTACGATCAATTCGCAATCCTCCCCAGGATACAATTCTTTGGCGTGCTTAAATAGAAGTATATGCCCTATGTGTAACATATCATATACTCCAAATGTTAATATTCGCTTCATTTCAAGGAATAATTACTAGCAAGAACTCTTATGGAGCGCCTCTACCGCCTTGTCGGCCTCGGAGCTGTCGACTACAAGGGAGATGCTGAATTCCTCACCGCCCTGAGAAGCAGCGATGATGCTGATGCCAGCCTCGCCGAGGGCAGAATAGATCTTGCCAGAGACCCCAGGGAAATTTTTCATCGCACTGCCGCAAACGGAAATGATTGCGACTCCTTTGGTGATAAGGCATATATCGTTGAATGTCAGTAGCTGATCGGAGGAAATCATGCCCTGAATTGCCTGCATCGCCCTGGGAGCATCCTCCTTCCTGACAGCGATGCTGATGCTGTATTCGGCCGAGGACTGGGATATGAAGCGTATATTGATGCCGGCCTCTGAAAGGGCCGTGAATAAGGTTGAAGAGATACCGACACTCCCGAGGAGGCCGCTTCCGTAGACGGTGATGAGCTCAAGATCTTTCGAGCAGATAATGCCGGTAAATGTTCCTTCAGGTCTTGATATCGGCTTTGAAGAAATGACAGTCCCTGCGAATGAAGGATCGAGAATATTCCTGACGACTATAGGAATATCGGCCTTTATAGCCGGCCACATTGCGGGCGGGAAGATCGGCCCGTTCTCGGACGAGGAAAGATGGGCGGCCTCCTCATAGGTCATCTCGGGAATCCCGAGAATGCCATCTGCTGTCGTATAGAATTCAATCTTATCTGCACCCAGAACAGAACCGATTGCGGTTGTCATGAGGTCAGCCCCTCCCCTTCCGATCTTTGTCGTATATCCATCGCCGGAGCGGGCATAACCTCCGGAAACAACTGTGATACAACCATTTGCACATTTTGTCCTGATTCTCTCGGAAGACCTTTCCCAATCGATGACAATCTTTCCCTTTTCGCTCTCGCATACCATCAGGTCTGTTCCGTCCACGAACTCGCCGCCAAGCTTTCCGGCAACGAAAATGGCGCAGAGTCTGGAACAATTGGTCATCACATAATCCTCCAGTTTCTTTCCGTCAATGCAGAAGATAACTCCCTGATGGAGATAGGACTTGATGCCTTCGAGGGTCTTTTCTACTTCACTGATAAAAGCATCGTCGCCGCTCATCGACTTGAAGTACTCAAGGATGGTCGCATAGTGCTTCTCAGCGTCAGCCTTTTCGTAGATCTGCTTCCTGATCGCTTCCTTGAAAAGGGTCCTGAGTTCTTTCCTTGCCCTGACTACAACAACACAAGGCTTCTCCTCTGCAATCGAGAGGATATGTCCGGCAACAACCTTGTCGATACCGATTGATTTAACTCTCATAGTATTAGCCGCGTTTAAAAAGTATTCGATTATAATTATCTTTCAAAAGTGTGAGAAGATACATGAAGCTCTCTTCCTTCGTCAAATAGCAAATTGCAATATATACAATTGCGCCAAGAAGTATCTGGCATGAGAGAATAGCGAGATCTGACATCGGAAGAAGATGTATCCAATAAATCGAAGCACCCATCGCAAGAGAGATCAGGAGGGTAGGCACTGCATCGAGAAACTGTTCTTTGATTGTATAGCCGAGTAGTTTTATATTCGGCCAAAGATTGATAAAGAGGCAGATAAAGTTGTAAAGAACGCATCCCCATGCTATGGCATAAACCCCGAAGAAAACACTGACGATGAGAATAACGATATCGATCACTTTCTTAAGAATCTCCAGTTTCAATGTAATATCGCTGTATCCCATAGCTTTTATCGCCTCCCAGTTGGAAATCGTAATCGGCCGGAAAAAGTATGAGATACATAGAATCCGGATAAAAGGAACAGCAGGTAACCAATTGTCTTTCAAGAGGAAAGAAACAAGAGGCTCTGCGACAACTATGAGCCCCATCAAGAGCGGATATATCACCAGACAGCTTATCTTCGTGCTCCGCCTCATCATTGATTTTATCCTCGCCCGATCATCTTGTTCTTCCGAGAAGGTGGGAAGTAAAATGGCCTGCATCGAAGTAAATATATTATTCATAACAAGCCCCGGGAATTGATCCCCTTTCTCATAATATGCAAGGTTAGCAGGCTGGAAGAACTTGCCAATCACAAGTTTACGGGCATTGACGAATAGAGTTGTAATAAAACTCGCCCGAAAATACCGGATCCGGCCGCCACTTTACAGTAAATGCCATCACTATTGTTGTGAACAGCTGGTTGCTAATTGCTTGGGCGACAAGAGCGTAGACCCCGTAACCTTTGTATGCCATTGTAATTCCGATGATTCCGGAAAGGATAACAGCTGCAAGGCTGCTATAAAAAAGCTTCCCGAAAAGCATGTGTTTGGACACATAGGCTCTCTGAACAGAATTAATTGCATAAAAGAGAAGGTTGATACTCAGTATCCTGATGACCGGCACAAGGGTAGGCTGGGAGTAGAAGCGGGCAATTGGATTCGCCGCAAAGAACATTACCCAGTAGAGAAGGAAAGATACGGCAATGCTGAAAAAGAAAATTGTTGAAAAATCCTTGTTATCCGCATCTTTTTTCTGTACAAGAGCCGTATTCAGTCCACCTTCGATAATGACCTCGCAGAGCTGGATGAATATAGCTATGAGCGATATTATTCCATACTCTGAAGGGACAATAAGCCGCGCCAGAACGATTGTGACGACAAATTGGATAATCTGTACGCTGAATCGCTCAAAGAGCTTCCAGAGGAAGGATTTTGCTATTGTCTCGCGGCTAAAACTCATTATTTAGTATTTCCAATGAGCCTCGCCATCCATAGCGGGGTCATAATCATTCATGCTGAAAGAGAATGAAGTTGATTCTTTCATGTACCAATCGCTCTCCAGGGTACTGTATGTCCCGATCTTGATTGAATCAGTCAATGCCGGGAACTCCCATATCTGCACCAATCCGTTTCCGCAATTATCCTGATACTGTAGATTAAAAAGAATCTGAGGAACTGTACGTCCTGCGTCATTCTTTGAATTTATCTTAGCAAAAAAACCATTATGACCGCATAGAACGCATATTATATTGTTATTCGGCTTGACCAGCTGTTGCCAAAGATCTTCTGGGGATGAAAATGAACTTCCCCTGATCTGCAGTTCAGCTCCAGAGTCTTCCCCGACTCTTTCTCCATAATCACTAAGCCACTCGTGAGTCATCAATATGAAACGGTCTTCAGGATGGGATTCTACATATTTATCAGCCCATTCTACTACCTCTTTTCTTGGCCCGAATTCCAATGAAATCAGATAAAAATTGACATATGAGATATTCAATTTCGCAATGTAATTTTCAAGACTCTTATCCTCATAATACAAGACTATCTCGGAATCAGTCGAGGGGAAATGAGCATATTTATTGATAAGCGAGGTTGAGCGGTCTTGAATCTTATATTTTGTATCCCACTGGTAGTCATGATTGCCCGGACATGAAAAGTATGGCACAAGCTCCGCAAGCGGCTCAGTAACCTGTCGGAACCGGTTCCATTCTGTCCATAAATTATTCCATGTCACGTCCCCTACTTCCAGCACCGAGCCGATTCTGACTCCGGCAAGTATCTGTCTGCGAATCCAATCAACAGAGTGGCGATAGAGAGTAATTGTCGAGCTATTAAAAGTATATTCCTGAATATCTCCGAAAACGACTAGATAATCAGATTCTTTGTTCATCAGAGAGTCCGCTGTATACTCTATTTCTTCAGCTCTCTCGATTTCAACAGGGGACACTTTTCCGCACCCTACATAAAGAAATGATGACAAAAGGATGATTCTCAAATATTTCCTACTCATTCTTAGTCGCGTTTAAAAATATCTCTTGTGTAAACTTTTTCGATTACGTCTTCTAGGGCTTCCCCATAACGGTTGGCGATGATGCAATCGGACCTCTTCTTGAACTCATCGAGATCATTGACGACTTCGCTCCCGAAGAACCTTGTGCCATCTTCCAGAGATGGTTCATAGACAATCACCTTTGCTCCCTTCGCCTTGATTCTCTTCATTACGCCCTGGATCGCACTCTGTCGGAAGTTGTCGGATCCGGCTTTCATTGTAAGCCGATAGACCCCGACTGTTATATCCTTCTCCTGACTGGCATCCCACGCGCTCGATGCAGTATAGTACCCAGCCTTCGTAAGCACCTGGTCTGCAATGAAATCCTTTCTTGTCCGATTACTTTCTACAATCGCCTGGATAAGGTTCTCAGGTACATCCTGAAAGTTTGCGAGCAGTTGCTTGGTATCTTTCGGCAGGCAGTAGCCGCCATAGCCGAAGGATGGGTTATTGTAGTGAGTCCCTATCCTCGGATCGAGTCCAACTCCATTGATAATCGCCTTTGTATCAAGTCCTTTGATCTCAGAGTATGTATCGAGTTCATTGAAGAAGCTTACTCTAAGGGCAAGATAGGTATTTGCAAAAAGTTTTACAGCTTCGGCCTCTGTAGTACCCATGAAAATGGTCGGAATATCCTCCTTGAGCGCCCCTTCCTTGAGAATGGCCGCAAACTTTTCGGCCGCGGCGACAAGCTTCGGTTCATCCGCAGGGCGACCGACTATGATTCGGCTCGGATAGAGGTTGTCATAGAGGGCCTTGCTCTCCCGAAGGAACTCCGGGGCGAAGATGATCTTCGGGACAACGACCTTCATGCTCCCGTCCGAAAGCCTCTCGCGATAGCTGAACATTTCCCTTGTCCGCTTGGTGTAACCAACTGGAACTGTGGACTTAATGATCATAACTGCCTCCGGGTTGACCTTCAGGACAAGATCAATGACCTCCTCGACGTGAGATGTGTCGAAGAAATTCTTCTTTGGGTCGTAATTGGTAGGTGCTGCTATGATAACGAATTCCGCATCGCGGTAGGCCATCTCGCCATCAAGGGTTGCCTTTAGATGCAACTGCTTTTCTTTCAAGTACTTCTCAATGTACTCATCTTGAATGGGACTCTCCTTCCGGTTGATCTTATCAACCTTCTCTCCGACGACATCAACGGCTACGACCTCATTGTGCTGGGACAGCAGTGTCGCGAGGCTCATTCCAACGTAACCGGTTCCTGCAACTGCAATTTTCATATTATTTTGAATTTATCTATTGCTTTGTAATAACTGTCAAGACTCCCTATGTCGTATCGGCGGCCTGGCATTTTCCAGGCGTGGACTGGGGTCTTGGAGGATAGCCAGGCGATGAAACTACCGGGAGCATCAACTCCGCAGCCGCTTTCTATACCTAACTTCACCAGAGGGACATCGCTCCGACGATAGAAGTAGAACGGAGGACAGCACCAGTTGCTCTTAGGCTCCGAAGGCTTTTCTTCCATAGCGAGTATGAGTCCTTCTTCGTCAACAGTCGCTACCCCAGTCTTCCGCAGCCTCTCGATAGATGGTTCGAAGTAACGCATAACGCAGCTCGTCCCGCTTTCTTTTGCGTAACGTATAAACTCCACCAAGCTGAAATCCAGAAGGTTATCTCCTGCGATAACAAGCAGGTCATCGTCAATTGCCAGTTCTTCGATTGCAAGCTGAATCTCCATGACTGCCCCAAGGCGCGTCTCATTCGTCGTAGTCCCGTCATCGAGGACACGGATAGCTCTTTCCGTTCTCATGGATCTCTCAGAGGCCCATTTCTCGAAATGAGAGACGAACTTATGATTCGAGATAACTATATACTCATCGACCTCTCCGGAAGAGTCTATATCATCAAGGAGCCAGTCCAAAATCGGCTTCTCACCAACTTTCAGAAGGGGTTTCGGGAAATTCTCTGTCAAAGGGTACAGCCGGGTTGCATAGCCGGCAGCAAGTATCAGGCATTTCATATTCTCATTCCATCTGCGCTTTCGCAAAGAAATACGCCATATTTATCGACAAGGTAAGGGAAATCTTTCAAATAGATTCTTGTCACATTCTCGGCAACTGAATCTGCATGGGCGGGATCAACAAGGGCCATGCAGCATCCCTTGAATCCGGCCCCGGAGAATCGCCCGCCATATATCCCCTCCGTCCGCGTCATGATTTCGAAGAGACGAATCTGCTCGGGAGCACCTGATTCCCAGTTATTTATGCTGCTCCACCCGGACTCGAATGAGAGGCGTCCGTACGACTCGATATCTCCTTTTCGCCAAGCCTCAGCCCCTTTCTCTACTCTCTCAAATTCGGTATACCAATGCTCGCAGCGCTTCCTCCACGGAACAGGAAGTCTGTCCTTATATTCCTCGTAGACTTCCCTTGGGACATTTCTTGCCGCCGCCTCTTTAAACTTCCCATATTCCATCCCAGCAAGAGCCTGAAGTGCATAGACCCCTGCCCGAAGTTCGTCCACCCTCATATTGAATTTAGACCCGACAAGGCTGTGCTCAAGTCCTGAGAAGAAGATAGCGATTTTGTATGGTTTCATATCGGGATGTTCGCCAATAAGCTCAAACTCTCCCGTCAGGGTATCGAGATAGAGAAGATGTCTTTTCATACTCAGCACTTCGCAGCTCTGGTCCAGCTTCCCTACTGAGACGCCTACATAATTGTGTTCAGCATCATACGCAAGGTCTATAAGCTCCTGAGTATCAAGATGAATACCATTCACATGGCAAAGGGCAGACATAAAGGCGAGGATGACTGCAGCCGAAGAGGAAAGGCCGCCAATCGGGAGGCTTCCTTCGATAACTCCGCATAGGCCCACCTTAAGCTTGTGCTCTCTTGATAGCGATAGGGTTGCTCCTCGGAGGTAGTCGGCCCAATCTCCGACTTTCATGGGAGGAACGCCCGATATATGCCACTGAGCCCTCTTAGGGAACTGAATGGACGTCAGCTCTATGACTCCATTCTGCTTTGGAGCATAGGCAATATGGATACCCTTATTGAGAGCAAGACCTGTAATTTTACCGAAATTATGATCGGAATGGGCTCCAATGGGGCAGATGCGGTAGGGGCAAAAGGCCATACCTTCATAATCCCTTCCGTAGATTTCATAAAAGCGTTCTTCGCAGCGCATAGTTGCTATTTCAAAGGATTCTTATCTGACTTGTACCATTCAATAAAACGGCCGATTCCTTCATGGAGGAGGACATGCGGCTTGTAACCGACTTCCCTCTCAAGAAGGGTCGTATCTGCATTCGTCTGATACACATCCCCTGGCTGCATTGGAAGGAATACCTTCTTCGCCTGAGTACCGAGGGCATTTTCGATCTCGTTAATAAAGTCCATCAGCTTCACCGGATTGCTGCATCCGATATTGTAGACTCTGTATCTCAGGCCATTCTGATCAGGCTCCGGAAGGTGATCGATAGCGCCGATCGTCCCTTCGACGATATCGTCGATATAGGTAAAATCCCGGATCATATCCCCATTGTTGAAGACCTTTATTTCTTCGCCACGGCTGATTGCTTTTGCAAATAGCATCGGAGCCATATCCGGACGCCCCCAGGGACCATAAACTGTGAAGAACCTGAGGCCAGTCATGCTGATTCCATAGAGTTTGCAATACGCATGAGCCATCAGCTCGTTGCTCTTTTTAGTTGCAGCATAGAGGCTCACAGGGTTGTCAACCTTGTCTTCCTCGCTATAGGGAACCTTTGTATTCAAGCCGTACACGGAGCTGGAAGAAGCATAGACAAGATGTTTCACACAGTTATGACGGCATGCTTCGAGGATATTGAGGAAACCTGCGAGATTGCTCTGGAGGTAGGAGTAAGGATTTGTGATGCTATAGCGGACCCCCGCCTGGGCAGCAAGATTCATGACCTTGTCGAACTTCTCTTCGGCGAAAAGTTTGTCGACGGCTTCTTTGTCAGCGAGGTCAATTCTCTTGACATCAAGAGCGAATTCCTCGCACCTCGCCTCCTTAAGCCTTGGATCATAATAGTCGTTGAAATTGTCGATTCCAACGACCTCATCCCCCCTTTTTCGAAGGGTATACATCAACTTCGATCCAATGAAACCTGCGGCTCCTGTAACGAGTATCTTCATATCAATTAAAGCCTTCCGTCAATTATATCTCTCGGGAGGATGCCCTTGACATCGTAGATTACTCCGCCGTCCTTTACCAGGGACTTGACATCAAGAGAGAGGAACTCCTTATGTGCGACTCCAAGAATCACGGCATCGAAATTCCCTTCCGGCACCTCGTTGACAATCTCAATGCCATATTCATGCTGGACCTTATTGGAATCGGCCCATGGATCATAGACAGTTATGTCGCCGGTATAGTCACGGAGTGTATTGTAGATATCAACGATCTTGGTGTTGCGGATATCCGGGCAATTCTCTTTGAAAGTGATTCCGAGAATAAGGATCTTCGCGTCTTTTACCATGACGCCTTTCTTATTCATGCACTTAATAGTCTCCTCCGCGACATAAGCTCCCATGCCGTTATTGAGGCGGCGTGAAGAGAACATCACCCTCGGGAGAACGCCGTAGATCTGGGCCTTCTGGATCAGATAATAAGGATCCACAGAGATGCAATGACCTCCTACAAGACCCGGGCTCATCTTGATGAAGTTCCATTTTGAAGAGGCTGCTTCGATGACATCATGTGTATCTATTCCCATAGCATTGAATATCTTGGCGAGCTCATTCATGAACGCAATATTCACATCTCTCTGGGAGTTCTCGATAATCTTAGAAGCCTCGGCAACCTTGATCGAAGGGGCCTTATGTGTCCCGGCGATAATCACGGAATTATACACACCGTCCACAATATCAGCTATTTCCGGAGTGGAACCCGAGGTCACCTTCTTGATCTTTTCGACAGTGTGGAGCTTGTCTCCCGGATTGATTCTTTCCGGAGAATAACCGGCGAAGAAATCCTCGTTGAACTTGAGTCCTGAGACCTTTTCGACAACCGGCAGGCATTCTTCCTCAGTAACGCCAGGATAAACAGTTGATTCATAGACGACAATGTCTCCTTTGGAAATAACCTTTCCAACCGTCTCACTCGCGCCCAAAAGGGGGGTTAGGTCCGGCCTGTTGTTTTCATCCACCGGAGTCGGCACAGCAACCACATAGAAGTTGCAATCCTTGATCTTCTCGATATCCGTAGTGCAAAGGAATCCGTTTTTCGTTATCGCCTCCTGCAGGAGCTCATCCGGGACTTCCAGGGTCGCATCATGACCCTTCATAAGCTCTTCGACCCTTCTCGGGTTCATATCAAAACCAACAGTCTCATACTTGGTTGAGAACAATCTGGCAAGAGGCAAACCCACATACCCTAAACCGATAACGGCAATCTTTATTTTTTTCATAAGCACTTTGAACTGAATTTAATAATCTAATTCCCCACGATTTTGACATAATTGCGGAGAAAGAAGACGGGGATTAACGTTCCTCTCCAGGCAGTTTGGTCCACATCTGTATAAACATACAAATATACTGCTTTTTTCGGATTAGGGCAATTATTCCTCCGTAAAGAGTTCAAATGAATAATTTTTAATGCCCGTTTTATAATTATTCGGCTTGTTATTGTTGTTTTTTGTTAAATTAGAGGGTTGAAAAGTGGAAGTATGAAAGATTATGGCCGCTTCCTGAAGGAGATCGGTACCTTCATCCCAAAGGATAGGATATATGTTGACGAGCTTCGAAGGCTCGCCTGGGGTACAGACGCCGGTTTTTACCGCCTGGTGCCTAAGATTGTTATTCGTTCGATGAATGAGGAGGAAGTTTCCCGCATCATGAAGGCCGCTTCCTCCGAAGGGATCAGCGTTACTTTCAGGGCAGCAGGCACTTCCCTATCCGGGCAGGCCATCAGCGACAGCGTTCTCGTCGTCGCCGGAAAGAATTGGGAGAGGTATAGTTATGATCCCGTTTCGACAGATGTGACCCTGGAGCCAGGAATCGTCGGAGCCGAAGTCAACCGCATTCTATCTAAGTACGGGCGGCATTTCGGCCCGGATCCAGCGAGTATCGGAAGCTGCATGGTAGGAGGCATTGTCATGAATAATGCCTCTGGAATGAGCTGCGGCACTCAGTTCAATAGCGACAGGATGCTTATTTCAGCTCGTCTCATTTTCCCAGACGGGACCATTCTGGACACAGGCTCACCCGAAAGTCGGGAAGAATTCATGAAGGTCCATCCCGAGGTCATTGAAGGAATCTCCTCCCTTCGGGATGAGGTCATTGCAGATCAGGATCTGACTGCCCGGATAGAGCGAAAATACAGCATCAAGAATGTCACCGGCCTCAACCTTCTTCCATTCCTGAGATTCTCCGATCCCTTCGAGATTCTTGCCCACCTCATGGTCGGTTCGGAGGGGACTCTCGCCTTTATGAGCCAAGTAAGGATGCGCACCCTTCCTTCCTCTCCTTTCAAGGCCAGCGCCATGATCTACTTCCCTACAATCCGCTCTGCTGCAGAAGGAGTAGTAGCCATGAGAAACGGGAAAGAGGTACTATGCGATACCGAGCGTCCACTTCTTATCAACGCTGCGGAACTACTTGACAGAAGGTCACTTGCTTCCGTTCATGATCCCCATCTCGACCCTTCGCGGCCGGATCTTACTGCTGTATTGACGGAGGTGGTCGGCGAGAGCAGGGAGGAACTCATTTCTCGAATCGAAGGAGTTGCCCGCGCACTTTTGCCTTTTGGTGTCGAAATCTCTTTCAGCGAAGATCCCGAAGTTTGCGCCCGTTATTGGGCCATCCGATCCGGCATCTTCCCGACCGTCGGCGGAATGAGAAAAGAGGGCACAACTTGCCTTATAGAAGATGTCGCTTTCCATATTGAGGATCTTCCAGAGGCCACTTCTGACCTCTCGGCGCTCCTGGATCGGCATGGGTACGATGATTCTTGTATTTATGGGCATGCCCTTGCCGGAAACTTCCATTTTATTATCAACCAGTCTTTCTCCGAAGAATCTGAAGTACGGAGGTATGAGGCAATGATTAAAGACGTTGCCGCCCTTGTTGTCGGGAAATATGACGGCTCTCTGAAGGCCGAACATGGAACGGGCCGCAACATGGCCCCCTTCGTTCCTTATGAGTGGGGCGAAAAGGCCTTCAGCGTCATGAAACGCATTAAGGAACTAATTGACCCTCAAGGCATTCTCAATCCTGGCGTCATCTTCAACGACGATCCGGACTGCTTCCTGAAGGACTTCAAGCCCCTACCGATTCTCGGCCCGATTCAGGGCACTTCGGAGGAATTATCTTTAGTGCTGTCAGGCGCATCTGACGATGAATTCTACCGCCAGATCAATAAGTGCATCGAATGCGGTTTCTGCGAGATCAACTGCCTCTCCTGCGGATTCACCCTATCTCCTCGCACCCGCATTGTCATCCGACGCGAAATCTCCCTCCTGCGGGGCCAGTTGGCCGATTTTGACACATCTTCCAAAGATGGTCAGAAAGCTGTTTCAGGAGGGGATGATGATGATGTTTCTCCTGCTGCGGGCTATCAGAAGGCTGCAATTGAAAGCCGTCTTAAAGAACTGGAAAGGGATTACCGCTATCTCGGCGAAGAGACTTGTGCTGCAGACGGGCTCTGCTCGACTTCTTGCCCAATGGGGATAAATGTCGCAGAACTGACTCATAGGATCAGAGAGGCAACGATTGGAGGAGGAACTAAGGCAGTGTGGACTTTTGCCGGCACCCATTATCACTCTGTCAAAAACGGGATCAGAGGCGTTCTCGGTCTAGCTAACCTTGGTCGTAATATACTTGGAACCAAGGCTATGGCGAGCCTTGGCCGAGGGCTGCATTCTTCGATAGGACTCCCCCTCTGGACCCCTTCTACTCCCCGCCCTTACCGCATTCCCAAAAACCTTCCTGACTATTTATCGAATCCAGGTGCAGTGTCGGCCGTAAAACATTCATCAGTAGGCCTCTCTTCTAGCAGCGGTTTTTCCTCTGTCAGCGGACGGCCGATTGTTGTCTACCTGCCGAGCTGTCTGAACCAGATGATGGGGACGTCTGCCGATCAAGGGAAGAAAAAGAGGCCGGCAGGCTATTTAGAGCCTGATGGACAGGCAGGAGCACTTAGCCTAAAGCCGCTTGCTGAAGAGATGGTCGAGCTGCTTCATAAAGCAGGCTACGGTGTGATATTCCCGAAGGACATGGACAACCTTTGCTGCGGTATGCTCTGGGAGAGCAAGGGCATGCCGGAGATTGCAGAAAAGAAAGTTCGGGAGCTTGAAAATGCCCTCTGGGTGGCATCAGAGGGTGGCCGTTACCCGGTTCTCTGCGACCAGAGCCCCTGCCTCCACCGCCTCCGCTCCCATCTGAACAAGCTTCCCGGCAATTCCATGAAAGTATACGAGCCGGCCGAATTCATTATGAAGTTCCTCCGCGGGAGGCTCGAATTCCATCAGGCCGACACCCCTGTCGCCGTCCATGTCACATGCACCATGCGGCTCATGAAGCTAAAGGAGACCATCACGGAACTCGCCGGTCTATGCTCATCAAAGGTCATAATCCCGGAAGGCGTAGGATGCTGCGGATTCGCCGGCGACAAGGGAATGACCCATCCGGAGCTCAACTCTTATGCTCTGAGGAAACTCCGAGATGCTGTGAATCCTTCGACGCCGACCCACTCCCCCGCAGTTGCTGTCGGCTACTCCAACAGCCGGACCTGCGAAATTGGTCTATCGACTAACTCCGGGATTCCATACGTCTCTATAGTCTATCTTGTAAACAGCTGCACCACAGCCAAAAGCCATAACGCATAATAACCAATAAAAACAACAAAAATGCACATATCCCGCCGTTCAGAGACAATGCCCCAGTCCCCCATCCGAAAGCTAGTTCCGTTTGCGGACATGGCACGGCAAAAGGGCATAAAAATCTACCATCTCAACATCGGCCAGCCTGACATCCATACACCGGAATGCGCCCTTGAGGCGATAAGGGGAATCGACCGTAAGATCCTCGAATACAGTCCATCACAGGGCGGTCAGGGCCTTAGGAGGAAGATGGCCCAATACTACAAAAAATTCAATATCAATGTTTCAGAAGATGAAATAATCGTGACCACAGGCGGATCGGAGGCCATTTCCATGGTACTCAACACCTGCATGGACAACGGTGACGAAATGATAGTGACCGAGCCTTCCTATGCCAATTACATATCCCTTGCGATCCAGAACGGTGTAGCAATAAGGGCGGTCAAGACCAATATCGAAGACGGGTTCAAGCTGCCGCCGGCAATGAGGTTCGAGGACCTCATCACCGAGAGGACAAAGGCCATTCTCATCTGCAATCCAAATAATCCGACAGGATATGTCTACTCCATCGAGGAGATGAATATCCTGAGAGATATGGCTCTAAAACATGGGCTCTACCTGATTGTTGACGAAGTTTACCGCGAATTCACTTATACGGGAGTTCCGTATTTTTCATCCCTCCGACTCCAAGGGGTAGATGATAATGTCATCGTAATCGACTCAGTATCAAAACGCTTCTCCGAGTGCGGCATACGCATTGGCGCGATTGTAACCCGCAACAAAGATGTCCTGGACGGTGTAATGAAGCAGTGCCAGGCTCGTCTGTCTCCGCCGCTTCTTGGACAAATTGTCGCCGAGGCCTCATACGATGCTCCGGAGGAATACATGCAGAATGTCTATGACGAGTATATTGCGCGCCGCGACTTTCTCATCGAAGGGCTCAACAAGATTCCCGGAGTCTTCACCCCGATGCCGATGGGCGCATTCTACACAATGGTCCGGCTTCCGGTAGAGAATGCCGACGACTTCTGCAAATGGTGCCTGACCGACTTCTCGTACAAAGGAGCCACAGTCATGATGGCTCCGGGTTCCGGCTTCTACAGCGACCATACCATCGGCCGCAACGAGGTCCGAGTGGCCTATGTCCTCAACAAGGAAGACCTCGCGAAGGCGCTGATTATCCTCCGCAAGGCCCTCAAAACATATAACCGTTCATTGGGCAGATAACCTTCTATCCGTCAAATACTTATGTACTGTACTCTGCCAATTATTTGGCAGAGTACAGTACATAACTTACTACAAATTAATATTTTTAGTGCCCAATCAATTCGACTCTTGCTAATCAGAATTATTTTGCGGAAATTTGTCAGTGTGCTAAACGAAATGAACTATGAAAAGTAAGAGGAAGAAAACGTACTACAGAAGGTTCAAGACAGGCGCAATGAACCATATCTACCAAAGGACAGTCAGTCGTGGTATATTGTTTTACTCGGAGATTGATGCTCTTGTTTGTCTTTCAGCTATTTATGTCATGGCGAAGAGATATGACATCACAATTATCGCAATCTGTTTCATGGTCGATCATATCCACCTCCTTGTCTATACGGATTCCAAGGATAAGATGTCGATATTTGTTCAAGAATATACATCGGTATTTGCCAGAAAATACAATATAAGCATCAGTAGAGAAGGGGCTGTTTTCGAGCCTCGGTTTGGAAGTGCTCCCAAGGTTTCTGACAAGGAAATAAGAACTTGTACTGCATATATTTATAACAACCCGGTTGAAAAAAGTCTATGTTCTCTCTCAGAGGATTGGAAATGGAACTTTCTGACATTTATAGACCCGGATAAAGGACATGTAAAATATCTAAAGACATTCTCCCGACCATTCCAGAGGGCTCATAATGCGATAAAGCGGGCAAACACAGACATGGAAATCCTCAATTATTCATTACTCCGTAAGGCCTTTAAGGAGATTAAGGAGTCTGAACGTGAAATCATGACAGACTTTATCATCAGACAATATCTTCCCATAGACTTTGAGGAGTTATTGAGCTACTACGAGGATAAAGACTCAATGTTCAGATATTTCCACTATTCCAAGGCAAAAGAGTACGATATTAAAGAAGAATATGACAGTTCTTCGGATGCTATCTATACTAAGATGGCAGAGATCATATCCGGCATAGGGAAATATAAGGATGTCAAGGAGGTTATTATGTTGCCGGATAATGATAAAATGGAACTGGCCGCATACTTGACATATTACACCTCCGCTTCCACATGGCAAATTGCAAAGTTCCTCCACACGAATACTGGGCAGCAATCACATTGATTGTCAGAAACTTAAGTAATAGACTCTGCCAAATATTCAGCAGAGTCGAGTACGTAAAGTATTGCTAATCAGCCAGGCAGGCGCCCAAAGGAATACAACCAAGGACTACGATGTTATCTGGTTGCCGGTATAGAGCTCGTAGTACTTGCCTCGAAGGTCGAGCAGCTCTTCATGTTTACCGCGTTCGATTATACGACCATGATCAAGGACCATAATATAATCGGCATTCTGGACGGTAGAGAGCCGGTGAGCAATAACAAATGTCGTCCGACCTTTCATCAGGGAATCCATCCCCTTCTGAATGAGCTTTTCCGTACGGGTATCAATGGAGGAGGTAGCCTCATCAAGGATAAGGACAGGAGGGTTGGCGACAGCTGCGCGGGCAATGGAAAGAAGCTGACGCTCCCCCTGGCTGAGGTTGCCTCCATCAGCAGAAAGAACCGTGTTATAGCCTTGTGGAAGACGCCGTATAAAGGAGTCTGCATATACGAGCCGGGCAGCCTTGCGACATTCTTCGTCCGTTGCATCCAGCCGCCCGTAGCGGATATTCTCCAGTACTGTCCCGCTGAATAGATTTGTTTCCTGAAGGACGGTCCCAAGGCTCCGGCGAAGCGAATCTTTATCGATTTCAGAGACATTGAAGCCATCGTAAGTTATCGTGCCTTCCTGGATTGAATAGAATCTATTGATAAGATTTGTAATAGTCGTTTTCCCTGCTCCTGTCCCGCCCACAAAGGCAATCTTCTGTCCGGGATATGCAGTCAGGGTAATGTCATAGAGAACCTGTTTATCAGCAATATAGCTGAAATCTACATCTTTCAATGATACTTCTCCCTTGAGTGGTGTAAGCTCACCTGAGGGAGATTTCCAAGCCCATGATCCAGTCCGTTCAGGAACCTCAAGACCTTCTTTAGACACATTGACTAACAATACTTTACCATTGTCTACTTCAAGCGGAGAATCAAGCATGGCATAGACCCTGTCAGTACCAGCTGAGGCCATGACGATAGAGTTGATTTCGTTGGAAATCTGTGAGACAGGCCGCGTGAAATTCTTTTGAAGAGTGAGGAATGAAACGAGAGTACCTATCGTAAGAAGCGATCCGTCCAGACCTCGAAGGTACCATGGCGTCCATCCATGAAGGGCTATCACGGCTCCGACGATCGCCAGGAATACATAGGCGAAGTTTCCGAGATTGTTGTTGATTGGCATAATTATATTACCAATCCGGTTGGCATTGAAAACGCTCGAACGTAGATTCTCATTAATCTTCTCAAAGCCCTCTACCGCCTCTTTTTCATGACAATAGACCTTGACGACTTTCTGTCCGGAGACCATCTCCTCGATGTATCCGTTGACAATTCCAAGATTCTGCTGACGCTCAGTGAAATATTTTTTCGACAGCTTTCCTAGTGTGGTGGTCACCTTGTACATCAGGAACGCCATTACAATCGAAATCAATGTGAGTGGCAAGCTCAACACTATCATACTGACAAATGTCGCGATAAGAGTGACGAGGGATCTGAAAAGTTCGGGAAGGGTATTGCCGACAACCTGTCTCAAGGTATCAACATCGTTGGTATACACGGACATGATGTCCCCATGGGAATGACTGTCGAAATAGCTGAGAGGAAGATCCTCCATATGGGTGAACAGATTGCTTCTGACCTTCATCATCGTCCCCTGCCCCACTTTTATCATCATAAGGCTGCTCACATATCCGGCGACAATGCCTACCAGAATAATCGCAGCAAGCTTGAAAAGAGCTATGGCAAGTGGATGATAATCCGGACCTATGCCGACCCCGGAGAAGAGACCTGAGACGGCCGGAGAGGAAAGCATCGGGGTGATATAATCATCAATAAGTGTCCTTGTAAAAAGGGAAGAAGCAAGAGAGGTGACGGAAGATACTGCAATGCAGATAAGGACAACAATGAAATTGACCTTGTACTCCTTGAAAATCAGTTTGAAGAGCCTAAAAACATTCTTGCTGTTTTTCAGGTCTTTCAGTGTTGCGCCCGCCCTCGGGCCACCATCACGTTTGGGTTGAAATCCTGGAGGCATAGGCACTACTTTTCATCAAAATCTCCCTCGGCTCCCGAGGTCTGCATCTGGTAAATATCACGATATATTTCATTGTCCTTAAGGAGGTTCTCGTGGGTGTCGAAGGCGTTGACGCGTCCATTTTCCATAACGATTATCCTGTCGGCGTCCCGGATACTCAGTATTCTTTGGGAAATGATAATCTTGGTCACACCGGGAATCCTCTCGGCAAAGGTCTGCCGGATGGCAGCATCTGTAGCTGTATCAACGGCTGAAGTAGAATCATCTAGAATCAGCACTTTCGGCCTCTTAAGAAGGGCTCTGGCGATGCAGAGTCTCTGCCTCTGTCCACCGGAAACATTTGTTCCGCCCTGCTCGATGACCGTATCATATCCTTCAGGCATCTCGCTGATGAATTCATCGGCACACGAAGCCTTGCAGGCCTCAACGCACTCCTCGCGTGTAGCATCTCCACGCCCCCAGCGAAGATTATCGAGAATCGTGCCGCTGAAAAGAGTGCTCTTTTGAAGGACCACCGCCACCTGGGCTCGAAGGGTGGTCATATCATATAGGCGCACATCGTTCCCTCCGACACGGACAGCTCCCTCGGACACGTCATAGAGTCTTGAAATGAGGCTTCCGAGAGTGGATTTTCCGCTTCCGGTTCCACCAATGATGCCTATGCTCTCCCCTGCGTCGATATGAAGATTCACATCTTCAAGTGCATAATCCCCACCCTTTTTGTAAGAGAATGACACATGATCAAAGTCGACACTTCCGTCCGGGACATCCATTATAGGATCCTCAGGATTAGACATATCAGGCTCTTCCTCAATTACTTCCGCAATTCTCGTTGCACTCGCAAAGCTCTGGGTCAGCTGAACAAATATCATCGAGAGCATCATCAGGGCGGAAAGAACGGTCATTACATATGAAAATAGAGAAGTCAATTGACCGGTTGTCAATGAACCTTCGACAATAAAGTGGGCTCCGTACCAACTTAGCGCGATAATGCAGCCGTTTACGATAATGCTCATGACCGGATTGTTAAGGGCCATCAGAGTCTCGACTTTTACATTCATCGTATAGAGATTGAGGGCTGCCTTATCGAATTTTGAAATCTCATGATCCTCACGGACATAGGCTTTTACTACCCTTATTGCGGAGACATTCTCTTGAACTACCCCATTCAGAGCATCAACTTTAAGGAGAATCTCCTTGAATAGTTTAGCCGCACGGGAAATCAGGACGGAGAGAAAAACCGACAGTACAACCATTGCGATAAGGAATATGATACTCAGCCTCTTATGGATGACAAAGCACATCACGAGCGCCGACACCATATTCAGAGGAGCCCTAAAAGATGTCCTCAGTAGCATCTGGAAGGCATTCTGGATGCTGGAGACATCTGTAGTCATCCTAGTCACAAGACCTGCAGTAGAGAATTTATCTATGTCCGAGAAAGAGAAGTTCTGGATATTGCGGTACATGGCCACGCGGAGATTGGCAGCAAGGCCTGTCGAGGAATAAGCCGCGAAACGGGCTGCAAGTATGCCAAAGAGCATACTTAGACATGCCATACCTATCATCTCACCTCCGTAAAGCCAGACTTTGTCGAGATTGCCAGCTGATATGCCCTCATCGATAAGGGACGCGGTAATATATGGAATCACTATCCATGTAACTACCTCAAGCGTCGTCCATATCGGTGTCAGTAGAGCAGCGCCCTTGTATTGGCGCACCTCACGGAGAATAGTCTTAATCATCAATCAGCGAAAGAAGATATTGTCCGTACTGGTTTTTTATCATAGGGGAAGCAACTTCGCGAAGCTTTTCCGCTGAAATCCATCCCTTCCTATATGCAATTTCTTCAAGACATGCTACTTTAAGACCCTGCCTTTTCTCGATGACCTCAATGTAATTGGAGGCTTCGGCTAGGGACTCATGCGTACCCGTGTCGAGCCATGCGAATCCGCGGCCAAGAGTAATGACTTTGAGCTCCCCATCGGAGAGAAATCTCTGATTGACAGTGGTTATCTCCAGCTCACCGCGGGCAGAAGGTTTGATGGTTTTTGCAACCTTTACAACCTTATTGGGGTAGAAGTAAAGACCTGTAACAGCGTAATTTGACTTTGGCTCCTTGGGCTTCTCTTCAATCGAGACGCAGTTGCCGTCGGAATCAAATTCAGCTACGCCGTAGCGCTCGGGATCCTTTACCCAATAGCCGAAAACAGTAGCCTTCCGCTCCTTCTCGACGTTTTCCACGGCCTCTCTGAGCTGTTTTTCAAAGCCTGACCCATGGAAAATATTGTCCCCGAGAACAAGGCAGGCGTCATCGTTTCCTATGAACTCATCGCCGATAATAAAAGCCTGGGCAAGACCGTCCGGAGAGGGCTGCTCCGCGTAGGATAGACTGACACCATAATCAGAACCATCTCCAAGCATCCTACGGAATCCCGGGAGGTCTTGAGGGGTAGATATGATGAGAATATCCTTGATTCCGGCCATCATCAAGACGGATATCGGATAATAGACCATCGGTTTGTCATAAATCGGGAGAAGCTGCTTGCTGACTCCTTTTGTGATCGGGTAAAGTCTGGTGCCTGAGCCACCCGCGAGTACTATTCCTTTCATCTTTCTGCGCGTATAGGGTTATTGAGAAAATCTTCGTATGCGAGACAAATTCCGTCTTCCAGTTCGGTCTTATATGTCCATCCAAGGGCTTTTGCCTTAGAAACATCGAGTAGCTTCCGAGGAGTGCCATTCGGTTTCGAGGTGTCCCATTTGATGACTCCGTCATAGCCCACAACTTTAGCAACAAGCTCAGTCAATTCCTTGATTGTCAGTTCCTTCCCTGTTCCGGCATTGACAGTTTCATTGCCGCTGTAATTATTCATCAGAAAGACGCATAGATTGGCAAGGTCATCGACATATAGGAACTCCCTGAGGGGACTTCCGTCGCCCCAGCAAGTCACCTCCTTGGCTCCTGAGACCTTAGCCTCATGGAAGCGGCGAATCAGAGCAGGAAGGACATGACTATGAGTCGGATGGTAGTTGTCGTTGGGGCCATAGAGGTTTGTCGGCATCACTGAGATATAGTCTGTCCCGTACTGGCGATTCAGGAACTCGCAATACTTGAGCCCGCTGATCTTTGCGAGCGCATAAGCTTCATTGGTCTTTTCAAGAGCTCCTGTAAGAAGACAATCCTCCTTCATAGGCTGCGGGGCCATCCTCGGGTAAATGCAGCTGCTGCCGAGGAATTCCAGTTTCTTACAACCATTTTTCCATGCAGCATTGATTACATTCATCTCGAGGATCATGTTGTCATACATGAAATCCGCAAGAGCACTTTCATTTGCCGCAATGCCTCCGACTTTTGCTGCGGCAAGGAAAACATATTCAGGCTTTTCGGATGCAAAAAAAGCCTCTACATCAGCCTGGCGGCAGAGGTCGAGCTCCTTATGGGTTCGGACTATGATATTAGTATAGCCTTGGCGACAAAGCTCCCTGACAATCGCCGAACCCACCATGCCGCGATGTCCTGCAACATATATTTTGCTATTTTTTTCCATTATTTTACAATGCCTTTTTCGAGATATTCGGCAAGGTTCATCTTGCGGACATTTTCAGCAGCCCCGTCTGCTGCGACTTTCTTCATGTCGTGATCAACCATTATATTGACAAGGTCTTCAAAGGTGGTCTTGGATGGATTCCATCCCAGTTTAGTGCGAGCCTTTGTAGGATCTCCGCATAGGTTGACAACATCTGTCGGACGATAGAAATCATTGGAAACCTCGACAAGGACGCGACCAGTTGCTTTGTCAACGCCTTTTTCATCAGCTCCCTCACCCACAAAATCCAGTTCGATTCCGGCTCTCCTGAAAGCTAGGCTACAGAATTCACGAACGCTGTGCTGGACTCCTGTAGCGATAACAAAATCATCCGGCTCGTCTTGCTGGAGAATCATCCACATACACTCGACATAGTCTTTGGCATAACCCCAGTCCCTTAGCGAAGACATATTGCCAAGATATAGCTTGTCCTGCTTGCCCTGAGCTATTCTTGCGGCAGCAAGGGTAATCTTACGGGTAACAAATGTCTCACCACGGCGTTCCGACTCATGATTGAACAAAATACCTGAGCAGCAGTACATTCCGTATGCCTCGCGGTATTCTTTGATAATCCAGTAGCCATATAGTTTGGCGACGGCATATGGGCTATAGGGATGGAAGGGAGTATCCTCATTCTGAGGCACAGCTTCGACCTTTCCATAGAGTTCAGAGGTAGAAGCCTGATAGATGCGGCAAGTCTTTTCGAGTCCTGCCGCACGGACCGCTTCCAGCACTCTCAGCACTCCGACTGCATCGGCATTGGCTGTAAACTCAGGAGCATCGAAACTCACCTGGACATGACTCTGCGCCGCTAGATTGTAGATTTCATCCGGGCGGACAAGGCCGATTATCTTGACAAGAGACATCGAATCGCACATGTCTCCATAATGAAGATGGAAATAATCATTACCTTCGAGGTGGGCAATCCTCTCACGGAAATCTACCGAAGAGCGGCGGATGACTCCATGAACCTCGTATCCTTTTTCAAGCAGGAATTCGGACAAATATGACCCATCTTGCCCAGTAACACCTGTTATCAGCGCTTTTTTCATATCACTTGTACTTAAGAGCTAAACCTAACAAATATAATATAAATGGTTTAAAACTACAACTTAGGAGACAGTAAAATAACCTGCATCATTTTTCCTGCCGTCGCACAGTGTGCGACCCCTCCCAAACAAGTTTGGGCCTCTCCCTCTTACAAGGCAGAGGGTGGCCATCGGCGATAAAAATGATGCAGGTTATTTTTTCTTAATTCCTTATCGACGAAAACCTAGTTTTTCCAGAAGGACCAGCCAAACGAAAATGGGGTTGCTGATAAGATTGCGGCGCCACATGCGGCGAGGTTCCTTAATAAACCTGTAGAGCCACTCAAGACCTGCTTTCTGCCAGTTTTCCGGAGCCCTCTGAAGAGTTCCGGCAAAAAAATCGAATACAGCCCCAATCGCTCCAGCATGGCATTGGATTTCGAGTCTGGGCCAATTGTCATGAAGCCATTTTTCTTGCTTAGGAGCTGTCATTCCAATCCATAACAGATCCGGATTGAATGAATTAATAGCCTTTATGATAAGGCTGTTATCCTCTTCTGAGAAAACTGGTTTATATGGGGGTGAGTACGTCTCGACTATGACAGAAGGGTACTTGACTGCCGCGTTCTCACGAATCTTCTGAAGAACAGCTTCGCTGCTGCCCATGAAGAAGCACTTGCCGCCGCTTTGCCCAAGCTTGTCCATTTCTAATTTGAACAAATCCCATCCCGCAATTCTTTCCTTGGGACGGCTCTTAGCCTTGAGCCAGCGACATGCCTTGACTATGCTGATGCCATCGGGAATGAGATAATCACCCTTCTGCAATGCTTCGGCAAAAAGGCTGTCCGTCAATGCTGTATTGTAAGAATGTGCATTGATGGTATTAATCAGTGTCTTCCCCCTCGGAATTCTGTCCAGTTCCGCCAGGCTTTCGACAATTGTAAGATTCTTTAGCGAAATCATCCCAATCCAATTTTCCTTTTAAGCGAATTCCATGCAA
>ERZ842401.2440-NODE-2440-length-24902-cov-4.666197_pt1 | contig 24902 bp, 28 predicted proteins | sample MGYA00521270_ERZ842401 | MGnify/ENA primary metagenome ERZ842401 (study PRJEB31892, sample SAMEA3878208) | bioreactor metagenome | biome: Moose rumen | place: Sweden | collected 2011-10 | study: EMG produced TPA metagenomics assembly of the PRJEB12797 data set... | reverse complement strand
TCTTCTGGTTCATTCTCCCATTATACCACATTTTTTCGATTTAATCAGCGGTTCCATAGACTGTCTTTCCTTATTCTTTGATTCAGCGGGAGGTTTAGACAGCGGATTTATTGAGGATACTGATGGTAGTCAAAAATTATTTTTATCAGGAATAATTGATTGGAATCAGGGTAATTATGCCAATATAAACTGGAGTTTTTTGATAGAAGCAAATAATATAACATTGATGTATTTACTGAAATCAGAAGAAGAAATAAACAAATTAATGGATCAAGAAAAAATAAATTTTTAGGCTCCTGATGAAGTAGTCCAGATTCAAAGCACCGCCTGCTTTCCTGTAGCGGCTTTTTTTGTACGCTGCGATTTTTATGCTGAAAACGCAGAAGAAGGGTGTCATAGTTTATATTGATGGATTTAATTTTTATTATGGCTCGAAACGTTCATTGTAAGTAGGCCCAAATGGAGCAATGCTTATTGGATTGACATAGTGAAACTGTGCTAATTTTTTTGCGCAGGACGAAAGGCTTGAAAATATATCATTTCAAGAAAGATTAGTTGTTTTTTTACATACAAGTTATTGCAAAGAAGGAAAATGGATAAATACATCACATGGTGGTAACTATGAATTTAGGGGGTATGGCCAGTATGAAAACTAGATTGTTTATTTTTTATGGAAAAAGATTACAGGATGGAACTGTCATAAAAGTGAAGAACCATAATCTTGAAGTTAAGGAACCATGAATTTATTGGATGGAGGAAAGAGGATGAATAAAAAACAACGGGGCGAACTTTTTTACTGCTCATAAGTGTTACTGTTTTCTTAACTATGGAAGCTGCCAAGGCTTTGGGATGTTTTGATTTCTCTGATGAGGAACTAAACGAGCTTACCATTGCCGCCTTGAACGGAGGTAGAGAAATGGCTAGATGAGGATTATCCTCCGCAACATATTACGAAGGATAATCTGGCTTCATATCTTTTCCGGCCGTGTCCCCGTGTTTACCTCTGCGCTCACCGCTTCTATCTCTGGCTTTGCGCTCAGGTGCAGCTTTCTTGCAAGCAACGGATAGTGCCGTATCTGGTAGAGGTCTGTGTCCATAGCCATCACTTCCTTTATGGCGTAGGGCTTGCAGAGCGGGCGCTTCATTCTGAGGTGTATCCAGAAAAATGCGTAGAGGGCAAGCACCAGCGAAACGCTGAGGAAGATTGCAAAGATGACGAGACGGTTCTGCATATCCGGTGCGATGTTCCATATCATAAAGAGGTTTCCCACCACGCCGATAAGGGGAATGGTGATGCCGAGCGGCAGCTTGAAGGTGCGCGGTGCTTTCGGCAGCCTGAGCCTGAGGACAATCACATCAATGTGCAGCATCACGTAGCAGAAAATCCAGAACACACAGCCGGTGTTTATGAGGAAGATTATCTTCTCGCTTGTGCCGAGCCCCGTGGCGTTTATGACGATGAGCGCAACCGTTACGAGCAAAAGCCCTGTGTAGGGACAGCCCTGCCGGTTCTTCTTCATAAAGAACTTCGGCAGCAGGTCAATCTTTGCCATGCCGTAGCAGAGCTGGCTTATGCCGAACATAGAGGTGTTCAGCGTGCTTATCACCGCAAGCAGGGAGACGATGGTCATCCATATTTTCCCCACTGTACCGAGCAGCGCGCTTCCGTAGAGGATGTGCGGAACGGTGCTCTCCGCAAGCTCTCCCCATGGGGTGTAATGCGCAAAGCCAAAAGTCATCACTATCTGCATCACGAGGATTATCACAAGGCTCAGTACCATCCCCAAAGGAACGATGCGCCGTGCGTTTTTTACGTCCGGCGAGATGGGGATTATGAATTCAACCCCGATGAAGAGGAAAAACGACAAGCCGAGCAACGAGAATATGTCTCCCATGCTGCTTGAAATGACTTGCGGCTGTGCGACGACGGCACCGAGGTTTATTTTTATGCAGCCCAGAATGCCCATCACCACAAGAGAGCCTATCAGCCCGTAAGCCACCAGATTTTGAATCTTTGCAAACATATCCACCCCGTGCAGGTTCAAGAGGCAGAGCAGGATAATCAGCACGATGGAATACACCGTGCCCGAAAGGGGAATGCTTGTGAATACTTCACTTATGGTGTTACCGAACATTGCCGCCTCTGAACTGCCGAGTATGGTCTGGCAGCAGAGGAAGCCGCCCACGTTTGTGATGATTGTCAGAAAGGGTCCGCAGCTTGCAAGGGTGAACTGCGCCATGCCGCCGGTCAGGTTGGGCATAAGCGCGTTCAGCTCGCAGATTGAAAGCGCGGTGAGTATGTTGAAGGCGCACGCTATTGCCATGCTGATTACAAAGGGCGTGCCTATTGCACTTGCCCCTTGTCCAATAGAAAGCAGGCAGCTTGTCGCAACGATGAGCCCGACTCCCGTTGCTATTACGCTTGCAAGCCCAAGCTTCTTTTCCGTCATAAAAACTCCTGTCAGATGCCGTAGCTTATGCTTCGCCGGAGACGAGGGCAGCCTCGCCTTCTTCGCCTGTGCGTACGCGGACGATGTTCGTTACATCGCTCACAAAAATCTTGCCGTCGCCTATGTGCCCTGTGTACAGCTCTTTTTTCAGGAACTCTATGAGCTCTGGCACGTCTTCCTTCGGCAAGACCATCATGACGACTTCCTTGGGCAGGAGCTGGATGTCCTGCTTTTCCTCAACTTCAAATTCCTGCGTGCCATGCTGGACGCCGCAGCCCAGTACCTGGTACACGGTCATCCCTGTGATGTGGAACTTTCCAAGCGCCTTTTGAAGCGCGGTGATCTTGCTTATGCCGGTGATGACTTCTACGCGTTGAAATTTCATTTTCTTTTCCTCTCTGTATTCCTTATTCCTTTATTTTCCTAAACAAGCATCTTTGGCTTTTCCCAAAGATTGAGCTTGGTGCCAATTCCCTTTGCGAGCGCATTGCGGTAGATGATTGTGCCCCAGGCGACATCTTCGACGGGCATACCCCCAATTGAATAGACCACTATCTCCTCAGGATCTCGGTGGACCGGCGCTTTGCCGAGCAGGATGTCGCCCAAGTCTTCGAGCCTGTCTTTCTGCATCTTGCCTGCTGCAATCAGGTCTTCAACCTGTACGGCGGGAATGGGGACGGTGCTGTATGCCTGCGGCTTGTACTCGTCTTCCCATGCTTCGTAAAGCAGGATGTTGTCCGCAATATTCCGCGCGCGCTGTGTGATAAAGTCTTCATCAAAGCGCAGTGCCGCGGTAGAGCTCACCATGGCGCCGGGCTTTAGCCAGCTTTCCTTTATGTACGGATATGCCGACGGGTCTCCCGTGGGGGTAGACGTGCTTGCAGAAATGATGTCGCTGCCGCGCACGGCTTCCTCGATTGTGTCAACCGCATAGACTTCCGTTTCGGGGTAGTCGGCTTTTGCTGCCTGTATGAATTTTTCAAGAGATGCCTTGCCGCGCCCCTTTACCTTTATGGTCTTAATCCCGCTGCGCACCGCCATGATTGCGGCAAGCGCTGTCTTGCTCATCACGCCTGGTCCGATTATGCCGACAACGGAAGCGTCTTTTCGCGAGAAGTATTTGTAGCCCACTCCAGGAACAGCTCCCGTCCTGTAGGCGCTCAGCATATTCGCGCTCATAAACGCGAGCGGTGCGCCGGTGTCCTTGTCGTTCAATATCAGCATGAGGATTGAGCGGGGCAGTCCCTTTTCCTTGTTTTCGCAGTTGGAGCCGTACCACTTCATCCCTGCCATATCGAACTTGCCGCCGAGGTATGCGGGCATCGCCATAAAGCGGCGGTCCGGTCCGTCTGTGGGCATTTCAGGAAATGGCGATGAAGATGGGAATGTGACCATAGTGCCGTGGCTGTTGCCGTTTGCCCCGCCCATGCGGTAGTTCCCTACTTTCATCAGCTTGAACATCTCTTCCATGGCTTCAATGCAGCCTTTCATATCTTGAACGCCTGCCTTGATCATATCATCTTCGTTCAGGTATAAAAAATCAATCTGTGGATATGCCACTTTAAACCTCCTGTCCAATAAAAAAGGCGCCAGATTTCCTTCAGGGAAATCCAACGCCTTTGTTGATTTATGGATGCAGTATAGTTTTTTACACCAAGAAAAGATTGTAAATTTCGGAACTAGCGTTTTGTGTCCTGAAGCGCGTCGTAGTCGGTTTCTTTTGTGCGTATGCGCAGCACTTTTTCCACGTCGTACACAAAAATCTTTCCTGCTCCTATTTCAGTGGAATCAAGCACCACTGTTGCCGCTTCCATAACCTTTTCCACCGGAATGGCGGACACGATTACTTCGACTTTTACCTTGGGCAAAAGCTGTATGTCGTTTTCCACGCCGCGGTAGTAGCCTTTAAAGCCGTGCTGTGCGCCACAGCCTTCCACGTGCGTTACGGTAATTCCCGTTATGCCTAATGCATTGAATGCGCTGATAAGCGGGCGCAGTTTGTCAGGATTGCAGATGACGGTGACGTTGCTCATTGTAGCCATACGAGGCCTCCCTAAAGGACATAGGCAAGCATTGCATGTTCATGCTTGTCAAGTCCGTCTAATTCTTCTTCGCGGCTTACGCGAATGCCGATAGTTTTTTTCAACACAAGGAACAGGCAGCCTGTGCTTGCAAGTATGAATGCACCGATGCTTGCTACGCCTAAAAGCTGTGCCAAAAGGTATGTCGCGCCATGTCCATAGAGCAGCCCCTGCGTGGTGGAAAGCAGCCCGCCTTCGATGACGCCGAGTATGCCGTTTGTGCCGTGGAGCGAAATTGCACCTGCCGGATCGTCTATGCGGAGCTTTTTGTCAACAAATTCCACGCTCAGCGGCAGCGCTATGCCGCTCACAATGCCGATGATAATTGCCCCCGCATAGCTGATTTCCGCAACACCGGTGCACACCGCGACCAATGCGCCGAGTGCGCCGTTCAAAGCAAGCGTTGGGTCTGGCTTTCTGTAGCGTGCCCAGGTAAAGAACAGCGCTGTAAGTCCGCCCGCAGAGCCTGCGAATGTCGTGGTTATCGTTGTGTAGAGTGTGGTTTCATCAAAGGCAAGCTCGCTTCCGGGGTTAAAGCCGTACCACCCCACCCACAGAATGAAGCCGCCAAGCATTGCCATCGGAATATTGTGGCCGGGAATTGCCTGGCTTTTTCCGTTGATGTACTTGCCAAGGCGGGGACCGACCATGAGCGCACCCATACAGGCGGCAAATCCGCCTACCATGTGGACTGCGCCGCTTCCTGCAAAATCAGAAAAGCCAATCTTGCTGAGCCAGCCGTTGCCCCACACCCAGTGCCCGATAATAGGATAGATGATTCCCGACATCACCGCGCTGACAATCAGGTACGAGCTGAACTTAAAGCGTTCCGCCACCGCGCCGGATATGATTGTCGCGGCGGTCGCGCAGAACATTGTCTGGAACAGCAGGTATATATGCGGGCTGAGGGAGCCGCCCAGATTTTGCCATACGCCCAGATTTTGGGCAAGGGGATTGATGAAGCCGCTTACGCCGACAATGCCGTGCCAGTCATCACCGTACATAATGCCGAAACCGATTGCGTAATAGACGATGGCGCCTACACAGAAATCGCAGAAGTTTTTGAGCCAGATGTTGCAGGCGTTTTTCGCGCGGGAAAAGCCGGATTCACAGCAGGCAAAGCCCATCTGCATCATAAATACAAGCACAGCCGCAAGCAATACGAACAGCGAGTTGAAAAGATATGTGTTTTCCATGAATAGTCCTTTGGTCTCATGATAAGCGCCGTTGCTTCAGTAGAGGTACGGTTCTTCCCAGAGGTTCAGCTTGGTGCCTATGCCCATTTTGAGCGCGCGCTCGTAGATGGTCTTGCCCCATGCAACATCTTCAACCGGCATACCGCCGATTGAGTAAAGAATTATCTGGCTGTCGCTCGTGCGTCCGGGGATTATACCTGAAGCGATGGCACCGATGTCTTCCATCCGCTCCTTTGAGAGCTTGCCGTCGTGAATCATATCCGTGAACTTTGAACCGAAGATGAACCACTTCTCAAAGGTCGGGTAGGGATATTCTTTTGCCCAGGTGTCGTACATCTTTGTGTTGTCCACAACGAGCTTTGTCTTGGGGTCGGCAATGAAGTCTTCGCTGGTGTTGAGTGCCCCAACGGTGCAGATCAAGGCTCCCGGCTTTACCCAGTCGCGCTCAATCCACGGATATGTTTCTGAACCGCCCGTGGGAGTAGAAACCGCAAAATTCATGATGTCTGAATCGCGCGTGCATTCCTCAATGCTGTCGCATACGATGAAGTTCTTGAACTGCGGGCAGTGCTCCTTTGTGTAGGCTATGCAGCGGTCGATTGCATCTTTTCCGCGTCCCTTTATCTTCAAGGTGTCAAGGCTCGGGCGCAGCGCGGCAAATGTTTCAATCGTCACGTTGTTTATGAATCCCGGTCCCACAATGCCGAGCACCTTTGCATCCTTCTTTGCCATGAGCTTGACGCCCACGCCGGGGATTGCCGCGGTGCGGTATGCGCTGACCAAGTTTGCGCTCATGTGCGCAACGGGAGTTCCCGTTTCCTTGTCGTTCAGCGTGAGCATAAGGCAGGAGCGGGGAAGCTTTTTGTTGCGGTTGTCCACATTGGAGCCGTACCATTTGCAGCCTGCCATATCAAAAGTACCGCCGAGGTATGCGGGCATCGCCATAAAGCGGCGGTCGGGCCCGTCCTTGGGCATATTGGGGAAGGCTGGTTCTTTTGGGAACTGCACCATGCAGCCGTGAGAGTTTCCGCTTTCGCCTCCCATACGGTAATCGCCTTTGTACAGAAGCTTTACCACTTCTTCCATACAGTCCGTGCAGCCTATGACATCGCGTACACCTGCCTTAATCATGTCCGGCTCGCTTAAATAAAGGAAATCAACTCTTGGGTAACTCATAGAAACCTCCTGTACCCTGCATTTGTTTTATAACTGTGCACAGTATGGCTGAATAAGGGAAAACCTTATTGAAGAATTCGGACGCATACCTGTGTGCAAATAAAAAGCCCCAGCATTCCCGCATACTGGAACACCGGGGCAGGAAGCAGTTCAGCTTTTTGTCTTGAAGCGGTCGTAAGCAAGCTGGCTGATGTCAATCGTTGTTGACACGCCGCTTGTCATCAGCTCCTTTAGTGCAAGGGACACCGCGGGGGATATGCCGAAGCCATGGCCGCTGAATCCAAATGCAAGCGTAAGCCCGGGCACTTCCTTTACATTGTCTATGACGGGAAGCACGTCTATGCACTGGTCATACCAGCCGCTCCAGGTACGCACAACCTTGACGTTCTTAAGGCAGGGAAAATAGCGCATTATGCCTCTCGAAATGCTCGGCGCGGTGAGCGGGTTTGTGACAAAGTTTTCACCCGCGTTGTTTGAGGTAAAAGCCTGAAGCCCGCTGTTCCCGCCAAGGACGAAGCTGCCGTGCTCGCTCTGGTGCCCGTAGAACTCGCCGCCCGCGACACCGAGCATGATGTCGAACATCGGCGGCATCGCTTCGGTGACGAGCACTTCGTTGAACTGCCGTTCGACAGGAACATCTATGCCGACGGTGTTTGCTATAGCCCGCGACTCCCATCCTGCGCAGAGCAAAATCTGCGGGGCTTCATATATGCCGTCATCGGTGAGCACCTTGTGGACAGCGCCCTTTACCTTTTGCAAGCCGAGCACGCGGACGCCGCTTACGAAGGTTGCGCCGTATTCAAGAGCCTTTTTGTAGTAGCCGAGCGTTGCCTTGAGCGGATTCGCATGGCCGTCTGTCGGGCACCAGCTTGCCGCGATTATTTCTTTTGACATATACGGGCAGATTTCCCGCGCCTCGTCGCCGGAAATCATCTTTACGTCAAGCCCTACCTTTGTGCTTTTTGCGGTGTGGGCTTCAAGCACCTTTATGTCTTTTTCGGTAAGCCCCAGCCGTATGTTCCCTTTCTGCACATATTCAACATTGACGCCAAGCTCATCGCTTAAGCCCGGCCAGATGTTTGCAACGGCATACATGGCGAGGGGCAGCTCTTTAGGATCTCTCGCACTTTGGCGCACGCCGCCTGCATTGCGGCAGGAACCTCCGTTGCCGATTTCCTTTTTTTCAAGGACAAGGACATCAAGTCCTTCCTTTGCGAGCCGGTATGCAGTGGAACAGCCCATTATTCCGCCGCCGATGATGATGACGTCAGCAGTCTTTTTTTCTGCCATGCTACACCTCCTGCACGTCAGTCACATTGTGGCTGAACGTTCCTATTTCCACCGGACGCACCGGAGCACGCCCCTGAATCATTCCCACTTCGCTTGCCTTTGTTCCAAGCTCCGCTGCAATTATTCCCTGCACCAGACGCTGGCAGGTCTGCCCCTGACATAAGCCCATGCCGCTCCGCAGATAGCGCTTCACTTCGTTCATGGTGCTCATCCCCTCGTGTACGGCACGGCGGATTTCGCCGCGCGTGATTTCCTCGCAACGGCAGATTATCAGATCATCGCCGGGCAGCTCCTTAAAAGCCTCTGTCTTTTTTGTACGGATAAGTTTTTGCATAGTGCTTCCTCTTTATTCAGCCTTAAAGAACCGTGCGCTGTCCGCAAACTGGACGGGCACTTTCATTGTCACCACGGCAGTTTTGTCCATGGCGGGGGCGAGCTTTACCTCTACAATCTCCGCATCGCATACAGCCTTGCCGCTCCTGTCAAGAGCCTTCCCCTTGTCGCCTTTTTTGAGCATGGGCAGAAATTCATAGGGAAATGCAATGCTTGCGAAATCCTGCGCAAAGTTCTTGTTGACAAGGAAGATTGCCTGCCCTGAACAAGTAGCCACGCACATGCCGCAGCCGCTGCATTTTTTCGCTGTGTCTATTGCGGGAATCTTCGTGATGTTTGCGCCCACCAGAATGCAGCCGAATTTGCACGCTTCCTGACAGGGATTGCAGGGAATGTTCTGTGTGCATTCGATTACCGGATGAATCCCTTCTTTTTCGTAGCTTGCGGCGGGGAACCATTTTAGTTCCTCTTCGCTGACAAAGCCGTGCTGCAAAAGGGTGTGGGAGATGGGGTAGTTTTCATCTGTTGCCTTCCAGTCGTTCCGCCCTTTGTTTTTCGGGGCAAACATTCCCTGCCGCAATTCTCCGAGCGCGGCTTGGAAGCCGTGGTATTTTGTGGTGAACTGGTCTTCATCGAGATAGCCTGCCTTGAAGCTTATCCTGCTTGCAACGCTCTTTCCCTGAATCATTGCAGAGCTTGCCTCTTCAATGCCTGCAACATCGCCTGCACAGTAAATGCCGGAGACAGATGTTTCGCCGTAGTTGTCAAGCACTGCGACATTGCCGCCCTTCTGCGGAACAAGCGCCATCTTGCAGGTGGCGTTGCTTGCGAGCTAGCTCATCGGGCTTAGCCCCACCGCAATGCAGATAGTGTCAACATCGAGTTCCTTTTCGGTTCCCGCTATGGGCTTGAAGTGGCTGTCAACCTCTGCGATGACGGCGCTTGTAACGTGGTCTCCGCCCTTTGCTTCGACAACGGTATGTGAAAGGTAGAACGGAACTCCGGTGCGCGCTACTTTGGAAGCATGGACGCCGTAACCGCCCACGCGGGGAGCGGCATCTATGATTGCCGCAATCTGGCAGCCTGCCTGCAAAAGCTGGAAGCTGACTACGAGCCCGACGTTGCCGCTGCCCACCATAAGCACTTTGCTGCCGGGCTGTACTCCCTGCAGATTCATCAAAGCCTGTGCCGCGCCCGCACCAATGACGCCCGGCGTGTCCCAGCCCTTGAACGGAATCATGTTCTCTGCCGCTCCGGTTGCAATGACGATGTAGTCGCCCTTGTAGTGATGTACTTCGCCGCCCGTCTTTACGGTGACTTCTTTGTTTTCGTAAATGCCCATCACGGTGGCATTCAGCTCTACGAGGACGCCGAGCTGTTCCGCTTCTGCAAGCAATGAACGGCCAATCATAAAGCCTCGCTCTTTTGCGTGGTGCTCTTTGCTGCCAAAGAATTTATGGATTTGCTTGAAAAGCTGTCCGCCGGGTCGGGCATTTTCATCAAAGACGATGACATCCATGCCGTTCTTCTTTGCTTCTATTGCCGCGCTCAGTCCTGCCGGTCCTGCGCCAATAACAATCAGTTCATGTCTTTTCATGGTGAGTCCTCCTGTCTATTGCGTTGCCCAGCAGGCTTTTTCTTTTGCAACGACGCCGTACTGTGTCTGGACCGTCATGCCTTCTTCTAGCTGCGTTATGCACGTCCGCACATTAGGCTCTCCGTTTACAATCATTACGCAGTCAGTGCAGCGTCCGATGGCGCAGAAAATTCCCCGCGGTTTATGATTTTTGCTTGTATAGCGGTGAATCATTATGCCGTTTGCCTTTAATGCGGCGGCAATAGATTCTCCGGCAAACCCCGTTAAATCTTTACCGTCAAAGTTAAAGTGAAGCTCTTTTCCCTTTTCATACGTTCCCAAAATGGGATGTTCTTCAATCCGCATGGTAACCTCCTTGCGATTTGATATTAAGCAAGAGGATTGCATTTTGTTCAAATTGAATATTGAATAAAACGGACGTGGCAACGCCTAGCCGATGATTTTTATTCCGGCTGCGGGAGCAAAGTGCTCTAAAAAATCAGCAGCCCGCATAATGATGCTTTCGGAATTGTCCCCGCAGGGAAAACAGAGGTATTCGCTTTTTCTGAGCACAGAAGAGACGGCGACGGCAAAGCTCTTTTGAAAGCCGAGGACAAGGGAAAGCGGGCTGAGCGTATGCTCATCACAGCAAAGGCTGCGCAGAATTTTTTCTGTATGGAACAGGGAAAACGGCTCTGTTCCCCGCAAAACGGGACTTTCCGCGGCATCTTGGTTTTCTGAAAGCTCCTGCAGAAAAAACAGGACGCTTCCGTCCGGCAAAGACAGAAGCGAGGTATGCACCAATGCGCATGGTATGTTCATTTTCTTTAGAGCCGCCTTCCATTCCTCGTCTGTCGTGCAGGGGGCATGGCAGTAACGGGAGAACGGAACGGAGTGCCGCATGAGGAATGAATATATCTGCAAAAGCCTTTCATTCATGGCATGCTCCGCAGCGTCCCGTGCATGAATGGCATCTTTCCCGGGCGGTGTTTTTCTTTGCGAACTGGACGAATTGCCTTGGCGTAAGGGTGGTGAATTCCTTGAATTCGCGCTGAAAATGTGCCTGATCGGAATAGTTCAGGTTCGCAATCATATTCGATATGCTTGTGTTTCTCTTCATGAGCATCTGGAACAGCACATGCTGAAACCTCACAATCCTTGCGAATGTCTTTGGCGAATAGCCGAGGCTTTCGGAAAAGATGCGCGAAAACTGGCGTTCTGAGTAGCAGACGGTGTTTGCAAGGCTGCTGATTTCAATATTTCCGTTCGCCGAGTAAATCCGCGAAAGCATATCGTAAAGTGTTTCCGTTGCGACAAGCTGTTCCCTGTCAAAAAGGGAAATATATGTATTGAACACCTTGATGCGTTCCTCGAACGATGGGGCGGCAAAAAGCTTTTCGGAAAGCTCCTGCATGTCGGCACTGAGGACGGGGAGGAATATTTCCGTGTCGGTGATGTCGCGGCTGCTTATCCGTGCGCCAGAGATGCGCGAGTATGGAAAAATCATACCGGGTTCAAGCCGCACGCCAAAATAAAGCGCGTCAGGATACACGATTAACGCCTTTGCAGAGAGCGGCGTGCCTATGAGTTCAACCTTGCAGGTGCCGGTGCTCTTTATGAACAGGATTGTCACGCTCCCGTCGGGAATGCACTTCATAAAGAGGGGGTCTGCCTTCCTGTCTATGATGGATTGAATTTCAAATTCAGAGAAGGTGAGGTGGAAGGGGCGCAGCACTTCCTTTTGAGCATAACGCTTTACTCCCTCGCAGAAAAACGGCTGGCAGAAGCGCATCATGGCAAATCCTCCTTGGCAAAAGCCTGCAAAAAAAAGAAAGGGGCAGGGCTGAAAGAACGCGAATGCGCCATTCAGTCCTGCCCCCTTGCAGCAAAAGGTTATCATTTATTGGTGGCATTATAGCCTGTTTGAGCTTGGTAATGCAAGAGCATTTTTTGAAAAAATCGGACATGGTTTAAAAGACCGTTTTTTACAAGCAATTTTTTGTTTTTTCTTGCAGGATTTTGCTTATTGTGAATGTATTTGATATTTTAGGTCCGGTAATGGTTGGACCGTCTAGCTCTCACACCGCGGGTGCTGTGCGCATTGGAAGGGTCGCACGGCAGCTCCTTACAGAGGCTCCTGTATATGCGGACATCGCGCTCTACGGCTCTTTTGCAACGACAGGCAGGGGGCACGGAACGGATAAAGCATTGATTGCGGGGCTTCTCGGTATGAAAGAGGACGATATACGCATTCCAAAAAGCTTTGAGCTTGCGCATGAAAAAAATCTTTCTTTTTTCTTCTCTCAGACTGACTCCCTGAAAGATGCGCACCCCAATACGGCCGTCCTCAACCTTCAGTCTGCAAGCGGAAAGCGCATTGCAATTCAGGCTGCATCGATTGGAGGGGGAAGGATTATGGTTCACAAAATTGATGGAATCAGCGTTAATTTTTCTGCCTGTATGCCGACGCTTGTCGTCCATAACTATGATTTGCCCGGGCACATTGCGGCAGTGACAAAGTTTTTGTATGAACATGACATAAATATTGCCTCCATGCACCTGAACAGGGTTTCCAGAGGAGACTATGCGGTAATGGTTCTTGAAACAGATCAAAAAATCAGCAGGGAAATCTTGTGCCAGATTGAAAAGTGCAAGGGAGTGATAAAAGTGACCTACTTTGATGAGGATATGGAGGGCAGTGATGGCATTTAAATCTCTGGAAGAAATATGCGCGGTATGCAAAGCGGAAAACATACACTTTGCACAGGCTGTTGTCTGCTGCCATTGCAAAGAAAACGGCTGCTCTCAGGATGCCGCGTTTGGCACGATGGGCGGTATGTGGCATGCAATGCTTGAGGCGCTGTCTTCCTATGATGCTACGGAACGGTCTGCGAGCGGTCTTTCCGGCGGAGACGGAAGGCTGTTTGAAGAATATGCTCAAAAGGGGCAAACCTGTTGCGGCGAGCTTAGCGCGCAAATGATAGCTGCCGCTATTAAAATGGCAGAGTCAAATGCCTGCATGAAGCGCATTGTCGCAAGCCCTACAGCGGGCAGCTGCGGCGTTCTGCCTGCGGTTTTGATTCCTCTGTTTTATCGGGAGCATATTCAGGAAGAAAAAATAATACAGGCGCTTTTTGTTGCCGCAGGAATAGGGCAGGTGGTTGCAGAACGGGCGACAATCTCTGGTGCGGAGGGAGGATGTCAGGCAGAAGTAGGGACTGCAAGCGCTATGGCTGCGGGGGCGCTTGTATTTTTGCGTGGCGGAAATGAAATGCAAATATGCGATGCGGCGGGATTTGCTCTTCAGAATGTGATGGGGCTTGTCTGTGACCCTGTGGCAGGGCTTGTAGAAGTTCCCTGCATAAAGCGGAATGTCATAGGGGTGATGAATGCCCTGTCTGCGGCAGATATGGCGCTTGCAAAGCTTTCGGCGCATATTCCTGCCGACCAGATAATTGATGCAATGGAAGCTGTCGGGAGAATGCTTTCCCCTGATTTGCGCGAAACAGGCAATGGAGGGCTTGCGCTGACTCCCGCAGGAAAAAGTATCACCCAGAAACTTAATCAAAACGTCTGATTTTTTCAAGAAGTATTTTCCTTCCTCTTATAAACTGTCATATATAAAGATTAACAGATATGGAGGAACCGAAATGGACTTCAAACGTAAAAACATTCACGGCGGGGCTGCCTTTGAAGATGTGGCAGGGTATTCACGGGTTGTCATTGCAGGTCCGTTTGTGTATGTTTCCGGCACAACGGCAGTAACCCCGGAGGGCACTGTGTACGGCGAGGGAAGCCCCTACGAGCAGGCTAAATACATATTTGAAAAGCTTGTAAAGCTTCTTGAGAAAAACGGCGTAAAGAAAGAGGAAGTTGTAAAGGTAAACATCTATGCGACAAGCTCTTCGTACAATGGCGAAATCACAAAAGCCTATTCCGAGTACTTCAAAGAAAGCCGCCCGTGCTGCACGTGGCTTGGAATAAAAGAACTGAATCGCCCTACACAGCTTGTAGAAATTGAAATGCAGGCAATAATTGGTGCAGCTCTCTAGGGAAATGAAAGACGGAAGCAGCTTCTGCCGCGGCAGAAGTTTGTTTTTCTGCTGAAAGCAGAGGGACCGTCACAATGAAGTGGCGGTCTTTTTTCTTCTATGAAATAAATATATCAGACATTGCGTATGCTGTGGCTGTAATTGCGCCGCAGGACAGTCTGCGCGTATTCAGAGGGCGTGAGTCCGGTGAACTCTTTGAACTCGTGGATAAAATGCGACTGGTCGTAGAAATGATACTCAGAGGAAATGCTTGTCAGCGAGCCGCAGCTGCCCGTGTTTATATCGTCCAGAAGGAACTGGAATTTTACGGAGCTGCAAAGCTGTTTTGCGCTCATGCCGAGTTCCCGCTCAAAGATTTTGTTTATATAGCGGGACGAATAGCCTGAAAGTTTTTCAAGCTCGCTTATCTTTACCATGCCGCGCCGCTGTATTATTATATCGGCAATCTGCCTGAACAGCTCTGTGCCGGTGGAAGGGGCAGCCTCTTTGCAGAAATGTGCGTACTGTTCCAGAAAGGTCCCCATGCGCGAGTCAAAATCCTTTTGCCTGCCCATCAGCGTGCAGAACTTTCCCACGGACTCAAGCCCGTCCAAGATGACGACGTTTCCGATTGTCTCTTTTACGGGGAATTCTTTTATGAAGTAGTGGGCGCAGGGCTGGAGCCTTACGCCAAAATAATCTGCATCCGCTTTTACGGAAAAAGTCCGCGTTTCCACCGTGCTTCCGATGAGGTGCGTCCGCACGCAGCCGTCCCGATATTCAAAGATGATGTTGCTGCAGCCGTCAACCAGAAGGGGGACGGTGATGTCTTTTGCCGTTTTGTTGGAAAAGCTGAAAAAATGCGAAATTCCGTTCTGCGTCAGAATGTGCTGGCAAAAATCGTTGGAATCAAATACAAAGTACGGCTGAATTGAGATGAGCTTTTCTCTTTGCGCTTCCATGCTGTTCCTCCTGTGCGCGTGCATAAAAAAAGCGCCACGCTCTATGCCGACAGACATAAAGCGTAACGCCGTTGTTGAAGGAGAGTATAGCACTGCGGAGGAAAAAAATCAAGCTACCGCGCGGGTTTAAAGCGGTTGTAGCGGAGCGGAGAGATATCCGCAGGGCACGAGCCTGTCGCGATGAGCTCCGCTATGTTGTATGCGGCGGCAGGACCTATGCCAAAGCCGTGCCCCGTAAAGCCGCATTCAATGTACAGCCCCGGAACTTCATCACAGTGGCTGACGGTTGCAACGCCGTCAACGGAAAAGTCGCCGTAGCCTCCCCATGCGCGAACCACCTTTGCGTTTTCCAGGACGGGAAAGTAGCTCAGAATGCCGCGGCTTGTCGCGCTCACCATGCTTGAGCCAACCAGCGGGTAAGAGTTGTCCATGCGGAACGGCACTTCGTCAAAGCCGTCCGTGCCGCCCATGACAAAAGAGCCGTGCTTTGTCTGGTGTCCGTAGAAGTCCGCCATAGCCGTGCCCAGCATCTGCTTGAACATCTGCGGCTCTGCCTCAGTGACAAGGCAGGTGAGCGCGTGTTTTTTCATGGGAATGGTGACACCGACAGAGGAAAGCAGCGCATTGCTTTCATAGCCCGCTGCGACAACGACGTTCTCTGCCTCAAAGACCTGTTCCGGCGTTTCCACCGCGCAGATCTTCCCTCTCTTTGTCAAAAGCCGCGTCACCGGCGCGCCTGTCACGAACTGCACACCCCTCTTGCGGGCGCACTTGTAGTAGCCGAGCGTTGTCGTAAGCGGGTTTGCGTGACCGTCCGTGGGACACCAGCTTGCTCCAGCCACTTCGTCGGAAAGGTAGGGGTTGATTTTCTTTACTTCTGAGGCATCGATCATCTTTACGTCAACGCCGCACTTCACCGCGTTGTCGGCAAGGCGCTGCAAAATCTGCAAATGCTGCTCGTTTTTGCCCAAGCGCAGATTTCCGCCCTGCGTGTATTCCGTGTCTATGCCGAGCTCGTCGCTCAAGCCCTGCCAGATGTTGTTTACGCCCCAGACCATGAGGGGCAGCTCTTTGGGATCCCTGCCGCTCTGCCTTACGCCGCCGCCGTTGACAGAGTAAAAAGCAAAATGTTCGTCCTATCATTCTATTTTGAGTAAGATAAATCAAGGAGAATACGGAATGAAAAATATATATTTTCCAGAAAGAGATATAACATTCGATGATATAAAGTTTGTCTGCTATATGATAGAGCGTACCGCGCGCAACATTAAGCAGCCTAATGCGTATGTGGTTGACCATATAGGCAAGGAGGAGCTTAATCGTAATCTTTCACTTGCGGATGTACTGCACTGCGAATCACCTGATGATGTGTCTGACAGATGGATAGTAGAGTATCAACTGGAACGAGGTACGACAGATGTCCTTGATATAGACAAAACATTGACTCCCAACCCGCCAACGGCCATACAAATGGGGAAGGTATATGCACGGCTGATACAAACAACCCTTTTAAGTCAGGAGAATATTGCTGACAGAATCTCAAAGGTGTACCACTCTCCGATATGCCAGAAACTTGACAACTATAATTGCTCAGCCTATTATGAACCATCCTACTTTATAACGAGAGCGTATTATCAAGGTGATTTTAATTAACTATAATGCCTTATGCAGAAAGTAAATAACAAACCAGCCAGTTTATATCATGGCAGCAATGTTATCGTAGAACGACCGGAAATAAGAGTTTTTGGACACTACAAGGACTTTGGCTATGGCTTCTATTGTACACGTATTGAGCATCAAGCAAGGAAGTGGGCACTTACGAAAAAAGAAAAACATATTGTCACAATATATAGTTATAGCGAAACAGATGGATTGAATATCCTAAAGTTCCCCGAGATGACTGACGAATGGTTAGACTTCGTAGCAGATTGTCGCAGAGGTAAAGAGCACATGTATGATATAGTGGAAGGTCCGATGGCTGATGACCAGATATGGGACTATGTAGAAGACTACGTTGCAGGTAGTATTTCGCGTGAAGCTTTTTGGGCGTTGGCTCGCTTTAAGCATCCAACTCATCAAATAGTGTTCTGCACGTCAGAAGCATTGAAAACGCTGAAATATAAAGATAACTTCAAAGTATAGTGTGGACAGGGTAAAGAGCAAGATGTTCGTCCTCTCATTCTATTTTGAGTAGATTACAAAGAAACCGCAAAATAAAGCAATGAACAATAAGAATACAATGACAGCATTAGAGGGAATGCTGAAGAAAATGCTACGTTATAAGAAAGTATATGGCATCGTTACTGTCTGTACTTTTATAATTTCTTATCTAATGGTATGCTCTGTTCCGAGATATTACGTCAGTGAAGTCTGTCTTGCCCCTGAGTCCTCAGGCCTGTCCTCAAGTGGATCATTAGGTTCTATGGCCTCAATGGTAGGGTTGGGCTCTTTGGGTAAATTCGGCTCAAATATCGATGCCATTAATACTGAGATATATCCTAATCTGCTATGCTCAAATGACTTCCTGATAAAATTGATGACTGTAGAGGTGGAAAATAGCACGAAGGATGTAAAGTGCGACTATTACACCTATATGAAAGACAAGCAAGAGACTGCTTGGTGGTCTGCAGCAATAAAAGGCATAGTCGGTTTCTTTTCAAAAAACAAAGAAAAAAGTGGTGACGAGGCAAAGGGGCTCAACATCTTCAAGTTGACTAAAGACCAAAAGGATATCTTTGACAATATTAGGGATAATATATCATGTTCGGTAGACAGAAAAACCGACATGGTTACTATAGTCGTGAAAGATCAGGATCCCGTGGTATGTGCCACTATTGCTGACCAGACATGCAAGAAACTACAAGAATTCATAGTGGACTATCGCACTAAGAAAGCCCGCATTGACTACGAGTACTTCAAGAAACTATGTGGCGAAGCAAAACAGAAATATGAAAAGGCGCGTCAACTGTACGGTTCCTATTCTGATGCCAACATGGATGTGTTGCTTGAAAGCTATAAGTCAAAAGTTGCGGATATGGAAAATGATATGCAGTTGAAATACAATATGTATACCTCGCTGAACACGCAGATGCAGATGGCGCAGGCAAAGTTACAGGAGTCCATACCTGCATTTACCACCATACAAAGTGCGTCAGTGCCTACAAAACCCACAGGTCCCAAGAGGGTCAGCAGTGCTGTGTTGTGTATGTTTCTGGCCTTCCTTATAACAACCTTTGTGATACTGAGACATGACATAAAGGCAATATTCTTTTAATGGAAAAACTGTTTCTCATCATATCGCTTGTATTGTATGCCTATGCACCTGAATATTTTTCGGGTACTTACTGTTGGGTGCTTTTCATCATATTCATTGCCAATGCCGCGTACATATATGTAAAAGACCTCAGGTATGAGAAAATAGGATTCAACATTTTCTTTACAATAGCATTTTTCCTTGTCACATATCTCTACCCCATATTTATATCCCCATTTTTCCCTGATTTCTTGATACTGTCTATTCCACTGTATAATTACGAGGTAGTATCACAGGGAACAGCTTTGGCCAATGTGGCCTATGCATGTTATGGCGTAGGATATATTTACATTCTCAACAATGCAGTTCCAACAACTCTCAGTACCAGCGATGTTACAGTGGAGAACCGCGAGATAGCAGAAATCCTCACTGAGAAGCAGGTGCGTATGGTGACGCTTGTCTGTGTAGTGCTCTTCGGTATTTTCGTTGTCTCTGGCGGACTGACTTTTTTCAGAATGGCTTATCATGAAGGAGAAAACGAATCCTTTCCTGGAATATCTGGATTTGTTTGGATTTTCCTTCAAACATTTTGCTTGGTTGTCATGATGGCGAATTTTAAGAGGAACTCAATAACAGTCTACGCTGTGTTGGCAGTTATCATTGTCACGTTGCTGGCAGTAGGCACGAGGACCCTCCCGCTGAATCTTCTCATTCCAGCCATGTATTACTATTGTTATAAAAAGAACCTGCGCTTGTCTCGCATCGTAATGGCGGGCGGGGTGGTCATTGCCGTTTTTATGATAGTAGGTTTTGTCAGAGCCAACGGCACTGCTATGGATGCTGCAGGAGGCGATGCCATAGCGGAGAAGTTTCGTGCGTTCATGGATTTCATTATTCCTAACAGAGACCTATATGTGATATTCTCGCACGTACAGAATGACGGGATAACTTACGGCATATCGTCAATGTCGTATATTTTGGCTACAATACCCTTCATGCAGTCTGTGTTTATAAAACTGACAGGCCTTCCCGAGTATATGCTGGCGTCAGAGCGTATGACAACCTATTGGGAATTTGGCGACGACCCTAATGCATGGGGATTAGGTACCAACATTATAGGAGACGTTTATCTCTCGTTCGGATTTGTTGGTGTTATTCTGCTCTTTCTTTTCTTAGGCTATTTTGTGGCAAAGTCAAGAGAACTCATGATACGCAAAAATAGAACGGGTACCCTGTTATATATGATATTGACATCCGGTTCTGTATTCATGTGTAGGGGAGCATATTTCTATAGCTTTAAGAATGTAGTATGGACACTGCTCATCGTATACATAGTGAGATGTCTTTACAAAGAGGTGGTATATGATGAGCGCGAAAACAAAATAATGATAGCGGAGGAAAGCACCAAAACAAATGAGCTTGCATAATCGTAAAATATTAAAGAATAACAGTAAGGTAATAGAGAATTATTTCTTTATGACTATATTGCAGATATTAAACATGTGTTTCTATCTGCTGATTTACCCGTTCCTTATAAGAACGTTGGGACAGGAAGGATATGGACTTTACGCTTATGCTGCCTCTATGGTGTTTCTCTTTGTCACATTTGTAAACTTCGGTTTTGATTTGCCTGCAGCTCAACAGGTGGCGTTACATTCCGATGATAAGCAAGTCCTGAGAAGCGTCTTGTCGTGCGTGCAGACGGCAAAGATTTACATAGAGATGATAGCTGTACTTTGTTTTGCGGTTATAATGTTAATCAACCCAATCATGAGTAATGCCCCTTGCGTATTCTGGATAACATTTATGCAGACTTTGACATTTATTCTCTTTCCTCAGTGGTATTATCAGGGACTACAGAAGATGAAGATGGTGACTTATATACAGTTTGGTTTCCGCTTACTGAGTTTGCCTTTTATATTTATTTTTGTAAAAAGTCCACAAGACGTATGGGTGTTTGCTCTTATTACTTCGCTTGCTTCGGTGTTAGGAGGAATCACAGCATGGCTTATGATCAGATATTGCGATGGTATTAAAATCTACTGGGCTTCTATTCCTGCTGTCAAGAGAGCTTATTTGGAAGCTGTACCGTTTTGCGGCAGTAATATAATAGGAGTAGCCAAGGAGCAGGGGATGATATTAATGGCAGGTTCTTTTCTGGGTATGGCAGATGTGGCAATCTATGATTTGGCCAATAAAATAATGCTGATACCCCGAACCATATTCTCCAAACTTAATGATGCCTTATATCCCAAAATGGTGGTCAGGGGTGATAAAGAAACTAACAGAAGGGTATTGTTGTATGAGGTGGTCTTGGGCGTTGGTGCTATGTTGTGTGTGGCATTGTTTGGCCCACTGGCGGTATATGTGTTGGGGGGAGAGCAGATGATGTCGTCATACGGCGTGACGGTAATCTTGAGCTTCACAATACTGAGTTGGCTTGTAGTCGGTGTGTTCTTGCAATTCTATTTTGTCCCTGCAGGATATACAAGGCATATATTGTATAATCAGATAGTAGCCATGTCGAGTTGCTTTATTGTGGCAGGAGTGGGGCTGTATTTCTGGCACAATGTGTATGCGTTGGCGGTGGCATACGCTTTCTCCGGGTTATGTGAGATATTTTATTGTTATATAGTGGCTAAGAATAAACGAATGTTATGATGAAAGTTAGTATATTGGTTCCAGTTTATGGAGTAGAGAAATTCATAGAGAAGTGTGCGTGCTCACTGTTGGAGCAGACATACGAGAATATAGAATATATTTTCGTGGACGACTGCTCACCCGACAAGTCTGTGGAGATTATTGAGAAAGTCATAAAACAGTATGACCGTGACAATGTTACGATAATAAGGCATGAAACAAATAAAGGTGTAGGTGCTGCGCGTAGGACAGCCTTGTTTTCTGCGACGGGCGATTACATATTATATGTAGATAGTGATGATTATCTCGAAAAAGATGCAGTGAGCAAGTTGGTTGATGAGGCGATGCGCGCAGGTGCAGATGTCGTAAGGTTGAATTTCTATACAGAGTGGGCAAGGACAAGGAAACCTTATTATGGTCAATGGTCTGAGAACTCTCATGAATATACAAGGCTGTTGTTAAACGCATCAACAATGCCAGGATTGGTATTACACTTGATAAAAAAGAGTCTGTTTATAGATAATGATTTATTGCCGATAGTGGGTATAAATATGGGTGACGACTTTGTGTTAACTCCACGGCTATGTTATCATGCAAATAAAATAGCTCAAATAAAAGAACCTCTATATCATTACCTGCAAACCAACACATCTTCATATACAACAGTATTCAACAGAAAAAAAGTGGAGGATTTGAAGAATGTCTCAAAAATATTGCATGACTATTTTGAACATGATGAGATCCTTGTTCATGCTTTAAATGACGGGATGTGGCAGAAGAAAGTTGAGATGATGCTTGATTGTGACTCGCAGTATTATCCTTTGGTAGATGCGTTGCCAACCTATTTTCCTCTTTCTACAAAGAGTATGAACATTCAGCAAAAATTGGCTGCCCCTATGGTTGCTCATAAGATGTGGAAGATGTTAAAGTTGTATAGCTCGCTGTACAGATTTGCATTTCGGGTAATTCAACGGTTAAAAAGGAGATGATATTATGAAGATACTTTATATGACACCATTTATATATGCGGCGGCGGGCACGGAACGCGTACTCTCGATGAAGGCAAACTATCTTGTCCGTGAAGCAGGAATGGAGGTGGTTATTGTTACTACGGATCAAAAGGAAAGAAAGAACTTCTTTGACTTTGATGAGCGTATAAAGCATTACGACCTAGGGCTGAACTATGAAGATGATTTCAACCGTAACATATTGTCAAAATACACAGCGCATAAGAAAAAGAACAACATCTACAGAAAAAAACTGTCAGAAATAATATCGCAAGAAAAACCAGATGTATGTGTCTCTCTGTTTGGAAGAGAGATAGAGTTCATCGGAAAGATGAAACTTAGCTGTAAAACCGTTGCGGAACTACACTTTAACAAACTGTTTAGATATCATATTATTGCCGCCTCGCATCAAGGGTGGTTGTGGAAACTTGTAGGAAAGTATAGAACCTGGCAATTAATTAAGGAAACAAGATGTTTTGACAGAGTTGTGGTACTTACTAAACAGGATAAAAAAGAGTGGGATAAAACAAATGATAATGTATATCAGATATATAATCCTGTACCATGCAAAAGTGAGATCGTTTCTACACTTGATGCAAAGACCATTATTTCTGTTGGTAGGTTGTCTTATCAAAAGAATTATCATTCTCTCATCCGAGCGTGGAAGTTAGTATATAAGAAACATCCCGACTGGACATTAAATATATATGGGGATGGAGAACTTAGAGATAGTTTACAAACAGAGATAGACAGAAACGAGTTAGGACAATCGTTACATCTTTGTGGACGTACAAACGAGGTGTTCATGAAATACTTGCAAAGTTCAGCTTTTGTAATGACATCTACGTTTGAAGGATTTCCGATGGTTCTTCTTGAAGCAGCAACTTTTGGACTTCCCCTTATATCATACGACTGTTACTGTGGTCCAAGAGATATAATAGACAATAATCAAAACGGATATATAGTGCCAATAAATAAAGAGGCTGAGTTGGCAGACGCAATATGTAAAGTCATAGAGGATGAAAGTCTGCGAAGAAAGATGGGGGCGCAATCCAGAAACACATCAAGTTTCTTTTCGCAAGAGAAAGTTCTGCCGTTGTGGCCAGAATTCTTCAAGAACCTTGTAAATCTTTCTTTGTAAAAGAAATTAATACAGGAAAGGCTTTACAAATGCGTTGCATAGTGCAAAAGAAAAAACAGTTAGGGAATAGCCTCAGCTATTCCCTAATATGACCAATTTCTTCGTAGAGTTCTTCATATTGTTGTGCCATCTTGTCCCAGCTGAAACGTTGAGAATTTTTAATTCCATCGTTTCTTATTATCTCTGTTAGAGCAAAGTCGTCAAGAAGTCGTATTTTATCTCTCATCTCTTTTACTGTCATCTCTTTCATCAGTAAAGGGGTGTCGCCTATAACCTCTGGTATGGATGAGGCATTATAGGCTATTACAGGACATCCTGCACGTTGTGCCTCCAAGACAGGCAGACCAAACCCCTCGTATGATGAAGGGTACAATAACGCTGCAGCGTGGTTATAATAGAAGTTCAGCAACTCATCATCTATGTTACTTACACATTTATAGCGTTTCTCTGGTAACAGACTACTTATTATTTTTTTTTCCTCAGCATTTAATTGACTTCCTATTATCAATAAATTCCATTCCGTCTCTGCCAATGCCTTGACAGCGATGTCAAAATTCTTGTATTCATCACGTCTTCCTATAAACACCAAATAAGACTTCGAAGGAAATGGTAATTCAGAAGGATTTTCATTCTCATTAAGTACATGAAAGTTTTCAGATATACCATTATATATTACGCGTATTTTAGACTTATCCACATCTGGTATCAAGCGTAGCAGGTCATATTTTGTATTCTCTGAGATGCATACCACTACATCAGAGTGTCTGATGGCAGCGAATTTCTGCCATGTGTGTACCTTTTGTCTCAGTCCCCCACGAAACAACTCATAGGTAAAATCATGTACTGTTGTTATGTTTATGGCGTTTTTGTTAGTACAATAGCGGTAGTAAGAAGAATGGAAGATAAAAGGTTCTTCTTTAGATATTCTTACAGGCAGATAGCGTGATATGTTTGGAGCCTTTATTGTATGTATAATGTCTTTTGTGGGGATGTTAAGTTTACTTCTGTTATGGTTGTATATCTTTGAGACATCAACATCCACAAACTTTGTACACTTGGCTTGCATAATCCTGCTTAGTAATTCCTCCCAAACAACAGAGACGCCTCCGAACTGTTGTATCGCAAATACTATATTATCGTAAATAATTTCCATTGTGTAATTTTACTTATTCTTTGCAAATTTACTAATAAAATATGATTTAATATATAAAAAGTTCTTGTTTGGAGCAATAAAAAATGAAAAATTACGTTTTTTTAATATAAAAACAAAAGTGATGAAGATTTCTCTGATAACGACGACATATAACAGTGCTGCAACATTGCGGCATACTTTTGACTCCGTGCTTGCCCAGTCTTATAAGGATATAGAGTATTGGGTGATAGATGGCGGTTCCAAGGATGGTACGGTTGACTTGATAAGGGAGTACGAGTCCAAGTTCTGTGGCAAGATGCGGTGGCTGAGCGAAACTGACCGCGGATTGTACGATGCTATGAACAAGGGTATTTTGCATGCCACGGGTGACATTGTAGGTATCCTTAACAGTGATGATTTCTTTACGTCAGATACAGTGTTGCAGAGTGTAGTGGAGGGGTTCTCTGATGACATAGATGCCGTATATGGTGACATTCACTTTGTACGTCCTGGTAATTTAGATAAATGTATCAGGTACTATAGCTCTCGCCATTTTCGTCCGTGGGCACTGCGTTTCGGCTATATGCCAGCCCACCCTTCCTTTTACGCGCGCAGGGAGTTATTCGAGAAGTAC
>ERZ842401.2438-NODE-2438-length-24928-cov-5.499337_pt1 | contig 24928 bp, 19 predicted proteins | sample MGYA00521270_ERZ842401 | MGnify/ENA primary metagenome ERZ842401 (study PRJEB31892, sample SAMEA3878208) | bioreactor metagenome | biome: Moose rumen | place: Sweden | collected 2011-10 | study: EMG produced TPA metagenomics assembly of the PRJEB12797 data set... | reverse complement strand
CACTCCTATCCACTCCTATCCACTCCTATCCACTCCTATCCACTCCTATCCACTCCTATCCACTCCTACCCACTCCTATCCTATTCCAGCTTAAATTTCACTGGCAGGGTGTAGAGCACTCGCACTGCGGCGTGGTCTTCGTTGTAGCCTGGGATGAAGTGCTTCATTGCCTTCACCACTCTCACTGCCTCGTTGTCAAGGGCTTTATCAACGCTCTTTAGCACTTTCACGTTGCTTATCGCGCCCGATTTCTCCACGATGAACTGCAACACCACAGTACCTTGAACGCCGTTCTTCTGGGCGCTCTTGGGGTATTTAATGTTCTCGGAGAGGTACTTCATCAGTCCCTCATTGCCACTAGGATATTCGGGTGGGTACTTGGCTTTATCATACTCCATCACGCCTTCATAGTCGCCCTCCAGCGGCTCATATCCCTTAGGCTCGGGCTGCACGATGGTCTTCTTGGCTGTGCGCTTGTGGCTGCGGCGTTTCTTCTTGGCGTCGGCATTAAATCCCGCTGCGCACACTGCCATGGCAAGCAGAATCAATATATATCGTTTCATGAGTTGTGAGTTGTGAGTTTTTAGTTTTTCTAGATATCTAGAAATTCTAGAAGATCTAGAAACCCTAGATTATAGATTATGGATTATGCATTATGGATTATGCATTGTGCATTGTGCATTGTGCATTGTGCATTGTGGATTGAGCATTGTGCATTTTAATAAATTTCATCATCTCCTGCTTGCTTGATTTCCTCGTCGGTGAGCTTGGTATGGTCCATTTTGCGCCACACCCACACGATATAGGCAAGCACAAATGGCACAAGCAGCGACACATAGCTCATGGCAGTGAGCGTGAACTCACTCGACGAGCTGTTGGCAAGCGTGAGAGAGTGCTGCACGTCTTGCAGCGAGGGATAATAGGCAGTGTGGTTGTAGCCCACCACCCAGAACAGGCTCATCACCACGAGCACCGCACCGATGCCAGCCCACCAAATGCCTTTCTTGTAGGCACTCTTGAGCAGCGACTTGATGATGCCGTTGAGCACCATCAACACGCCAAAGAGCAAAGCTCCCAGCGCCCACCACATCTGCACGTAGTTGGTGAGATACTTGTTAGGCACCCAAATGGCATTTCCAGCATCGTCAACCTCCACACCGGGCGAGGTGAGAATCACCGCCACCACAGCCAGGAACAGCACCACAAAGATTGTGGAGTTGATAAACAGTCGCTTGTGCTGGTTGCGCTGCACCTCGTCGTCGTTGATGTTGTTGATGAAATAGAGCGACGCTAGTGTGCGAGCCAGATAGAACACCATAAAGCCGAAGAGCAGGTTCTTCCAGCAGGCTATCGCCTCAAGACCATGATGGGGTCCCCACTTCGAGATAGTGGCTGCCTGAACGTCGAGGATATTGGTCTTCTCAACGGTGAAGTCGGCGCCAAAGAACATTCCCGCTACCGCCACACCGAGCAGCACAGGACCGGCAAAGCCGTTTATTAATAATAAGGTGTCGTAGAACTTGGTACCATACACGTTGCCATGCTTGGTGCGGTATTCGTAGGCAACAGCCTGGACGACAAAGCTGAAAAGGATGAGTATCCACAGCCAGTAGGCACCACCAAAGCTGGTGCTGTAGAACAGCGGGAACGAGGCGAAGAACGCTCCGCCAAAGGTCACCAGAGTGGTAAACGTGAGCTCCCATTTGCGTCCAAGCGAGTTGATGAGCAATGGGCGTTTCTCTTTCTTGGTAGTGATGAGCATCGACTGACCGCCCTGCACAAAGAGCAGAAACACCAGCAGTGCGCCAAGCACCGACATTATCAGCCACCAGTAGTTTTGTAACATTTCGTGTGTCATAGTTGTGTCCTCCTCTTTTTATTTTGTTTCTACTACGTTTAGGTCGGTCTTCGATTTCTTGGTAATCTGCTTGCAGATGATGCTCACGTCGGCAATGAGCAGTACAGTGAACACCACAGCAAAAATCCAGAAGGTGGTCTGCACATATCCTGCCGAGAGGTCGCTGATGGCAACTTTGTTGGGCATCAGGTCTTGGATGGTCCAGGGCTGACGGCCCACCTCGGCGACAATCCATCCGCACATCGAGCACAGATAAGTGAGCGGAATGGTGAGGACTGCTAGCCAATAGGCGGGTTTCGCCAGTTTCTCCTTCCAGGGAATCCACTTGGGTTTGTAGAGCAGCAGCAACACTATAATAAAGAATATCACCAGATAGCCGCCTATGGTCACCATCAGGTGGAAGGTGTAGAACGTCAAGGGCACGTTGGGCACCGCCTCCTCAGGCTTGTCGAGATAGGCATATCCCAGATACTTGAAATTGTCTTCAATAACCTTACCCTGCTCCTGCATGGTGATGCTATCGCCTATTTTATGCGCCTCCTGATATACTGCGAGCGCGTCTTTAGCCAGCTTTCCTTGCTCTATGCGGTCGGCGTATGAGACGGTGTTGATGGCGTTGCCGTCGGCATCCATCGACTTGCCGTCAATTATATCCTCAATGCCTGGAACAAAGGCGTTGAAATCGTGAGTGGCAAGGAACGCTAGGCCGTGAGGAATAGAGATGTCGAAGAGATAGGGGTCGATGCTGTCGCCAATCTCCTTTGATGGGTTGAGAATGCCGAATGCCACTATCGGCTGACCCTGTTCGCCCTTATACAGACCCTCCATCGCAGCAAGTTTCATGGGCTGGTGCTTGGCGACCTGCACAGCCGAGGTGTCGCCGCTGATGCTGGTGAGGACGATGCCAATGAGTCCTACCCAGCCGCCCACCTTGAGGCTTCGCAAGGCATGGTCGCGGTTGCGCTTTTTCAACAGCAGCCATCCACACACTCCCACCACAAAGGCCCCACCTAGTGCCCAAGCGCTGGTCACGGTGTGGAACACCTTTGCCATTGCCATCGGCGAGAACGCCACTTCCCAGAAGTTGGTCATCTCGTTGCGCATGGTCTCGGGGTTGAAGGTGCATCCGGCAGGATATTGCATCCATGAGTTGGCGACAAGAATCCACAACGCCGAGATGCTGGCACCTAGGGCAGTGAGCCATGTGGAGGCAAGGTGGAACTTGGGCGACACCTTCTTCCAACCAAAGAACATCACGGCGATGAACGTCGATTCCATGAAGAAGGCGAGGATGCCCTCGATAGCCAACGGAGCGCCAAAAATGTCGCCCACAAACCAGCTGTAGTTCGACCAGTTGGTGCCAAACTCAAACTCGAGGATGATACCCGTTGCCACACCAATGGCGAAGTTCACGCCAAAGATGGTCATCCAAAACTTGGTGGTGGCGAGCCATTTCTCGTCGCGAGTGCGATAATAGATGGTCTCCATTACACCGATTATTACTCCCAGTCCTAAGGTCAACGGCACGAACAGCCAGTGATAGCAGGCTGTGAGAGCAAATTGCGCCCTCGACCAATCGACTACTGTCATTAATAAATCACCCATGATAGTTATCAGTTAATAGTTCAAAGTTCACAGTTTATAGATATTAGTTTATAGTTTGTTGCGATGGCATCGCAACCACTTAACACTTAACATTTAAAACTTAACACTTATTTCTTGGTTAGTTGCTCTCGCACATATTGCGCTTTGCCCTCATCGGTGTCGCTCTTTGAGGATAGGAAATTAGGGAAGAAAAGTATTTTTATTATCACAAAGAAAATAAAGAGCTTGATGCCGATGATGAGCCACAAGGTCTTACCTAGTGTCATCGAGCGGAAACCATCAACATAGAGGTCAACGGCACGTGTCCAAAAGCCTTTCTTTTCTTGCATATTTTCAGTCAATTAAGAATGTCGTTTGCAAATATACAAAAAGTTACCCAAAGGTCAGACACCTAAAGGTAACTTTTTTTGAAAATTATTAATCGTCATTACTACTGCAAATAATAAAGATCCATTATGTTGTTACTGATAACTGAAAATTTTTTACTAATTTTGCAGAGCATAAATGATACATTATTAATACAAACACAATCATTATGAAGAAATCATTACTTACTCTTTTAGCCACTATCGCCAGCTTCGCGGTAGCCAACGCCACAGTCTATGGCGATGTGAACGGCGACGGAAATGTTTCCGTTGTCGATGTAACAGCAGTTTATAATTATCTCCTCGAAGGCGACGAGACATTCCTCGCCACCAGCGACATCGACGGTGACGGCTACATCACTGTTGCCGACATAACAATCATCTACAACATCATCCTCGGCATTGAATCGCCCGAGGAGCCTCCCGCACCAGTGACTGAATATACCGTTAATGGTGTGACTTTCAAGATGGTGGAAGTTGAAGGCGGCACTTTCATGATGGGAACAGAGCTATATTATGGTAGTGCTCATCCTGCTCATGAGGTTACATTGAACACCTATAGCATTGGTCAAACCGAGGTTACTCAGGAATTGTGGGTGGCAGTGATGGGTTCAAACCCAAGCTATTTCAATGAATATGGAAATGCCGAAGTTCACTCTAATAGTCATAGTTCATGGGATGCTGGCATCAATCTCCAGCGACCTGTTGACTATGTGAATTATGGCGATTGCTTAGAATTTTGCGCAAAACTCAATGAGATGACAGGCAAGAACTTCCGCCTTCCTACTGAGGCTGAATGGGAGTTTGCTGCACGCGGCGGAAACCTGACTCATGGTTATGAGTATTCTGGCAGCGACAGCATAAATGATATTGCCTGGTACAAAGCAACCATTCCTTCACCCACACTTTGGACCGATGGCTGGGGTACACAGACCGTGGCAACCAAGGCACCTAACGAACTTGGAATCTATGACATGTGCGGCAACGTTGATGAATGGTGCTATGATTGGTTCGATACCTACGGTGTTGAACCACTAGCTCCACAGACCAACCCCACAGGGCCTGAGACAGGAAATAACCGCGTTATGCGCGGTGGTAATTGCATCACCAAAGCCGAAAGCATAGGAATTATGAAAGTGTATTATCGCCAATGGCAGAACCCTGACGCAAGAGGCAACGTACGCGGCTTCCGCCTCGCTTTGTAGGCAATCCATAGAACCCCGCAATATTCACTTTTTTTATGATTTGAATGTTAGGCTACTTTCCTATTTTTTTGTAATTTTGTATGTTTTTAGCGCAATGCCACAATTACCGTTCCAGCAGCAACCGCAAGATGCTGCTTAACAGGCATTTAGTTTACGATTAAAGAAAATTTATATTATATGACAAGCGAAGAAATTAGAGAACACGAAGAACAAGAAGAGAAAAAGTATTCGGCACACAACATTCAAGTGCTTGAGGGTCTCGAGGCGGTGCGTAAGCGTCCCGCCATGTACATTGGCGACACCAGCGTGAAGGGACTTCACCACCTAGTGAGCGAAGTTGTTGATAACTCCATTGACGAGGCTCTCGCGGGCTTCTGCGACACTATTCATGTGACCATTACCGAGGACAACTCCATTATTGTGAAAGACAACGGTCGAGGCATTCCCGTCGATGAGCATGAGAAGTTGCACAAGAGCGCGCTCGAGGTCGTGATGACTGTGCTCCATGCCGGCGGCAAGTTTGACAAGGGTTCCTATAAGGTGTCGGGCGGATTGCACGGTGTGGGCGTGAGCTGCGTGAACGCATTGAGCGACTACCTGCGTGCCGAGGTTCGCCGCGGCGGCAAGATTTACTGCCAAGAGTATGCCTACGGCAAGCCCACTAGCGAAGTGCATATTATAGGCGATTGTGGCGACGAGCACGGCACTACCGTGAAGTTCCACCCCGATGCTAAAATATTCACTCAGACCACCACTTATGAGTACCGCATCCTTGCTACTCGTCTGCGCGACCTGGCATTCCTCAACGCTGGCGTGAAGCTTATCCTCACCGACCTTCGTGAGAAGGATGAGGAGGGCAATCCTCATAGCGAGGAATTCTTCAGCAGCACTGGTCTTGACGAGTTTGTGCGCTACATCGACGCCACTAAAGAACCTCTCATCAACGATGTTATCCACATCAGCACCAGCAAGGGCGACATCCCCGTGGAGGTGGCGATGACCTACAACACTTCGTTCAACGAGAACATCTATTCGTTTGTCAACAACATCAATACCATTGAGGGCGGTACACATCTCACCGGTTTCCGCCGCGGCTTGGGTTCCACGCTCAAGAAATATGCCGAGGACAGTAAGATGCTCGAGAAGGTGAAGGTGGAAATCAAGCCCGAGGACTTCCGTCAGGGTCTCACCGCCGTGATTTCGGTTAAGGTGCTCGAGCCGCAGTTTGAGGGCCAGACAAAGACCAAGCTCGGCAATACCGAGGTGATTGGCGCTGTAGAGACCAGTCTGCGCGAGGCTCTTAACATATATCTTGAGGAGCATCCGTCGCAGGCTAAGGCGATAGTTGAGAAGATAATTCTCGCCGCCACAGCTCGCCATGCCGCCGAGACAGCGCGCGCCAAGGTGCAGCGCAAGTCGCCGTTGGCAGGTGGCGGACTGCCCGGCAAGCTCGCCGACTGCTCGTGCAAAGACCCAGCATTGTGCGAGTTGTTCCTCGTTGAGGGTGACTCGGCAGGTGGCTCGGCAAAGCAGGGTCGCGACCGCACCTATCAGGCAATCATGCCGTTGCGCGGTAAAATCCTCAACGTGGAGAAAGCTATGGACCACAAGGTGTTTGAGAGCGAGTCGGTGGTCAATATCTTCCGTGCTTTGGGTGTTACCATCGGCACCGAGGAAGACCCCAAAGAGGCGAACCTCTCGAAGCTGCGCTACCACCGCATCATCATCATGACCGATGCCGACGTGGATGGCGCCCACATCGCCACGCTGCTGATGACATTCTTCTACCGCCGCATGCGACCCATCATCGACAACGGCTACCTCTACATCGCCACTCCACCGCTGTATCGCGCCATCAAGGGCAATATCCAAGAGTATTGCTGGGACGATATGCAGGTGCGCCAGTTCATCGACAAATACGCTAATGGCGAGGAGAAGAACGTGCGCGTGCAGCGATTCAAAGGTCTGGGTGAGATGAACCCCGAGCAGCTGCGTGAGACGACTATGGATCCCGAGAGCCGACTGCTCAAACGCGTGAACATCAGCGACGCCGCCGAGGCCGACCGCATCTTCTCCATGCTCATGGGCGAGGAAGTGGCACCACGCCGCAAGTTCATCGAGGACAACGCCACCTACGCCACACTCGACACGTAATTAAGTGTTAAGTTAAAAGTGTTAAGTGTTAAGTAGGAACAATGCTTGTCTGAACGATACAACAAGCCAGCGCCCTGTATGAGTGCCGGCTTTTGTGATAGAATTTACTTATACTTATAATAGAAAACGTAATTGACATGAACTCTCTTTCGGAAATAGATCACGAAGCGCAAATGGAAAGCATGAAGGCATTTGATGAGCAAATGCCTTGCGTGGGAATCTTTTGGTATGACCTTGAAGACCACACTTTTTTTGGCGTGCGAAAGGAGGAACTAACACCCAAGAGAGTGGAGGAGGCAGCCGAGAAAGGCTTGCCCTTCATTAACTACCCACATCTGCACCGGCAAGTTTGGGCAAAGGAATACTTCCGCGCCCAGGCAAAGCATGAAGAGACGAAATTCAAAGGTGACTACACGCAGATTCCACGAGGAAGAGTGGCTTGGAATATCGATAAGTTTATCGTTCTCGTGGGTCATTGGGCCGAACCTATTCAAGAAGAATTGACTCAACTGCTGGAACAGGAGTTCTCATTACCCTATTTTGAGTTCATTTATGACGAACATTGGAATCTAGGTCATGGATGGTCGGGAGATATGCCATAATATAAGTGGGCACTATAAAGCCCACTTATATAGCCATCTAACGGCAAGTGCCCTTACTTTCCGTTTATTTTTATTCCATATTTCTTGGCAGCGGCATTCATGTCAAATTTCTGTAGCTTTGAATTGCCGTTTTCATCAAAGGTGGCAACTTGCCCCGGTTTCAGAGTTAGTATATCCCTCTTGCCTCTCGCTTTAATCGAACCCTTGAAGAGGAACACACGCGAGGTCTTGTGGTCATCCACAAGCATATAGATTGCGCCGTTGGGCTGAACACTGCAGTTCGTCATTTTGAAGAAAGGATTGGGAACGTTGTCTTGCTTCACATGACGCCCCACAATGCGGCCACTATGCAGCCCCCAATAGTCGAAGCCATTTTCGCGCTTCTGAAGCAAGACTTTTGTCTTTCCTAAAATCTTCATTACACCCAACTGATCGCAATGGTCAAGCACTAACTCCGACTCGTCATCACCTGTAATAATCCAATCTAGGTAGTATAGAACACTCAACCCGTCAACTATCTTTTTATTTGTCTTCTTAGTATCGCTGTTGCAGATGGTTACCGCAGGTCCTCCTTGCGGGATGTGGAAGAAATAGTTGCTGAACTGACCGTGGCAGTGCTGGCAACGGTCATCACCGGCAACATCATCCCAGTTGAAATTCTTGTTAGGGGTGGGGTTATTGGTGTTGTTGTCTTTTTTATTGACGATATTCCATGTAACATTTATTGGATCATATTCTTTGTATTTTTCAATATTTTTAGTACTGTGACTTACACCAATTGTTCCCAATAAATATTTATATTCTCCAAAATTTTCTGGTATAGTGTAAGAGAGCGTCGCTGATGTCGGTTCATGGACGACTTTTTTTTCACCTGTGTTTCTATTCTCAAATTCAATATATGTGAAATATTTACTGTCTTTATTGTCTTCGGGTTTGCTAAGCATAGTAGATGACAAAGTAACTGTAGTACCAGGTGTCACTTCAAGTGTATATTCACGATCCAAAGGACTATTTCTTCCCTTATTTGTCAACTTACCTCCGGAAATGGAGTATTTTATTTTTCCATAGGCCCACTTAATTTCGTCCGATAGAATTTCTCCCGATTGGTTGTTTCCTCCTTTCGTTGAACCTTTCTTCACCACCTCCCAGTCGATGAAGCAGTAGTAGCGCCCCATGCGGCCGGTGTAACTCATTTCCACCTCCACCTTCTTGGCATTGTCGGGCACTTTAAACGACGCCGTCGCTGCATCCTTTCCCTTCTTGTCAATAACTTGTTTTTGACCATTAGTAGTTTCCACCCACATTTCCAATTTCACATCCTGGGCGTTTCTCCTAAAGTCAATTAGTTTCTTGAAACTTGCCGATACGGTGCTTCCTGCCTCCACTTGACCTTCAACAGAAACTATCATATCGGTGGTGCCTTGACCTTTTAATTGCTTATCGGTCACCACACCGCCCGAGAAAGTATATTCCATCTTTGTGCCGAGGCGAGTCATAGTGCCCTTGTAACTGTTGGCATAAGCCGCCGATGTTGCCATTGCAAATAGCAGCGCAAGTGCTAAGTATTTAAATGTTGATTTCATAAAAGTTTTTTTTAGAGGTGCATATTTAAAGTGATTGTGTTTCGTTTATGGCTCCAGCACCAGGCGTAAGCCGAGGTTATCGACCTTGCGGTCAGGTTTGCCCGAGGATCCGCGGAAAAAGACTGAGGCGAACTTGGATTCATGGCACCAAGCACCACCGCGGTTCAGGTGGTCGGTACCCGAGGAGGGACCTTTGGGGTTGGTCTGTGCACTGGAGGAATAACTGCCGAACCAGTCTTGGCACCATTCCCACACGTTGCCGCTCATGTCGTAGATGCCTAATTCGTTGGCGGCTTTTGTGCCCACTTTGTGTGTGGTGTTGTTGCTGTTTCCATAATGCCAAGCCACGGCGTTGGCATTGTTGCTGCCAGAGTATTTGTAACCCTTGCTGGCTTTACCGCCCCGCGCCGCGAATTCCCATTCCGCCTCGGTGGGCAGGCGAAATTTCTTGCCTGTTAACTTGTTGATTTTGCTGATAAATTGCTGGCACTCGTCCCAACTGACGTTTTCCACTGGGAGTTTGGCACCCTTGAACTTGCTCGGGTTGTTGCCCATCACCGCTTGCCACAGCTCTTGTGTGACCTCGGTCTCTCCGATGTAATATGTCGAAAGTGTCACTTTATGGGTGGGTTGTTGGTTGCTGTTGTTGCTGCCTTGTTCTTTTGTCGCACCCATAGAAAATGTGCCGCCCTCAACTTTCACCATTGAGAATTCAACGCCTTTTATTTTGCATTTCTTGACAGTCTTTTTGTTGGTATTGGATGTTGAGGGTTTGCATATTTCCTTTAAGTTGTATTTTGGAGCGTTCTTGTTGGTGTAATGGTTTTTGAGTTCATCTTGTGGAACACCGAACGACTTGGCTAACGCCTCAACGTTAAATTTCTGGACTTTACTGGTTTCATTTTTCATTGTGACCACTTGTCCAGGTTTCAGTTGGATTTTCTTGCCAGTCTTCTTGTTCGTCACGCTTGTCTTGCCCACAAGCAGATACACACGCGACTCCTTGCCCGTCTCTTCAAATGCCGCAATAGTACCGTTAATTCCGGAGCAGCACTGCGACATCTCAATTTCAAGGCTCTTACCTTCTGCCATTTTCTTGAGGTTTGTAAGCATAGTGCCCTTCAACATTTCCCATTTTGAGACATTGCCATCTTCGGTGTGGATAATAATGGTGCTGTTTGGCTTGAGGACATAGGTGCTCATGTCTTCTAGGCCCAGAATGGCACACGACTCTTCTTCGGTCTTTATGCGGTCGTCCTCATAGATAACGGTATCAAAATCGACGAACTCATAGGCATCATCATCATCGCAGTCAGGGCGAATCATGACTTGACCATACCAATCATTAAATCGGATTTTGCTGTCGATAAGTACTCGGCCGGCGCATGGGTCTTTATACTTTGTTTTCTCACCACTAATATAATTCCTTATACTAAAAATGAATGCACTACCTTTAGCATAATAAACAATATTTATTTGTGCCTCATCAGCATCTTCTGGAATGTCGAGGGATTCGATAAGCTTTTTATTCTTGCTTTCAAAAATGTCATTAGACATCTGACGTCCAAACATTCCTGAATCATAATCCCAAAATGAAACATGAACTGAGATAAAATATTCTTTGTTCTTACTCCCAGAGAGGTTGTCAACTTCAATGTAAAGGCTATGATTAATGTCTTGCTTTAATTCGATGCCAGAGATTTCCATCTTCTTGATAGGGACATTATAATCTGGAAGATTTGCTTTCCCTTTGTATTCTTTTTTTATTGTCTCAAAAGTGCTTGCATCAGAACGGTAGAGTTGCCCTTTAACAACCATAGTTCCCGACAAAGTGTACTTAAATTGGTCAACGCCGTTGTCGAAAGTCTGATAATAATAAGCCATAGCAGGAAAAGACAAAGGCAACGGCAATATCAACACAAGAATAAATTTTACAAAGAATGATTTTAATAGTTTCATAGTAGTTGGTGGTTAGAGGTGTATAATAAAAGTAACATGTCGCAAAAATAAGCAATTTCTGTGACATTATAACTATTTTGCTGATAAAAACGCAAAAAACTATATTATTGAGTGTTTTTTGTATTCTATTTTTTATTTAACCAATAAAACAGGAAATAATCATAAATGCGGTATTGCCCATTACTGCTTGTTACAAGATCTTTATCCTGTAGAGCCATTAGGCTTCTCTGAACTGAACTTGTTGAAGAAAGTTTGAATTTTCTTATAAAATTTTTACTTGTTGGCTGAATGTTGCCATTAGAATGAGCTAGAGCCTTAAGTAGAGTTTTTTGTCCAATTGGCAATCTTGACATCAAGTCCTGGTATATGTCATCTTTTTCATTCACAACATTATTCAATGCCTCATCGACATCTTTTATCTTGCAAACAGAGTCGGGTTCGGTAGTAGCAAATAATTCATTGCAAATCTTTTGTATATACCATGTGGTTCCTTCAAATTTATTATAAATATATTGAATGGTATTATTCTCTAAAACAACTCTTTTTTTTGAAAAATGATGTGTGATAAATGAGGAGTAGGACTCTATGGGAATGGCTTTTAAAGAGATGATTGAAGCACTTTGGTAGAAGGGGCGAGCAGGAGAAATAAACATTTCGCCCATCATGTGACGTTTTGAACCAGAGAATACGAACCATGTATTGTTGCACCGTTGGATATAGGTGCGCAGCAATGCTTCTACATTCTTCTCGGGATAATTGGTGATGGCTTGAAATTCATCAATAGCCACAATACATGGTCTGTCGGCTTGGCTAAGATAAGTGAAGATTTCATCAAGAGATACTTGTGGCGATTGTATATCACCTATTTCGAGGTTCCAACTAGGTTGACCAAATGCATCAAAAGTAATTCCTGTTCGCATTGAACTTACAACATGCAAAAAACACTCCCACGCTTTTCGTTCTTTTGATTTAAGCACCGAAAGAATGGCTTTTCCCAATTCATAAGTGAGTTCAGCAAGCGATTTTGTGGCATAGATATCTACGACAAAAAGATAATAACTGTCCAGCAGCTGTCTTTGAGCAAAGGTGTGGAGTATGAGTCCTGTTTTTCCCATCCTTCTTGGCGACATTATGGCAACATGGTTACCATTAACCAAAAATGATGTTAAACGCTTGGTCTCTTCCTCTCGGTCACAGAAATAGCTAGGACCATTATAGCCATAGGTTAAAAAAGGATTTTTAATCATCTTATATCAATTTCACATTTTGCCAACAAAGATAATAAGATTCTCCAAATTACGCAAACTTGCGTTACGCAAACTTGCGTAATTATATAAATTTAGCAATTGGTTTGTTTTATCTATCCAAATGGAGACTAAAACATCTTCGCCACTCGGGCTACTGCCTGTGTGAAGGCGTTGACTTCCTCGAGGGTGTTGTAGAGGGCGAAGGAGGCGCGCACGGTGCCTGTCACGCCCAGGCGTTTCATCAATGGCTGGGCGCAGTGGTGGCCGGTGCGCACGGCGATGCCCAACTTGTCGAGCAGCACTCCCATGTCGTAGCTGTTGATGTCGCCAACCAGGAATGAGATAACGCTATGCTTGGTCTCGCTGGTGCCGAAGATGCGCATTCCCTCAATCTCCATGAGCTGGCTGGTGGCTGCGTCGAGCAGCAGTTGCTCGTGACTGGCGATATTTTCTATTCCGAGGGAGTTGATAAAGTCGATGGCGGCGCCAAAGGCGGCGATGCCCACAAAGTCGGGCGTACCCGCCTCAAATTTGAACGGAAGTTCGGCAAAGGTGGTCTTTTCGAAAGTCACGTTGCCAATCATCTCGCCACCGCCCTGATAGGGCACCATGCGGTCGAGGCGTTTCTCCTTGCCATAGAGCACACCGATGCCGGCGGGACCATACATCTTGTGGCTTGAGAAGCAGTAGAAGTCGGCATCGAGGTCCTGAACGTCGATTTTAGTGTGTGGGGCGGCTTGTGCTCCGTCGATGAGCACCGGCACACCATATTTGTGCGCAATCTGCACCATCTGTTTCACGGGATTTACGGTGCCCAGCACATTAGAAACGTGAGTCACTGCCACAAACCTGATGTTCTCGGTGAACAGGTCTTCGTAGGCGTTCATGTCGAGGTCGCCGTTGTTGTCGATTGGCACCACATGAATCTTGAGGCGCTTGTTGCGTTGCAGCAGCTGCCAGGGCACGATATTGCTGTGATGCTCCATGACGGTGAGCACTATCTCGTCGCCGGTGTAGAGGCTGTCGCCGTAGGACGACGCCACAAGGTTGATTGCCTCGGTGGTGCCTCGGGTGAAGATTATCTCGCTGGTTGATTGGGCATTGATAAACTGTCGCACCTTTTCGCGGGTAGCCTCCATGATGTCGGTGGCCTCTTGCGAGATGGTGTGTACGCCGCGATGCACGTTCGACTTGTGGTTATAGTACATGTCGTTGATGGTCTCCACCACGCAGCGCGGAGTCTGCGACGTGGCGGCGTTGTCGAGATATACCAGAGGTTTGCCCTCTATTTTACGCCCCAGGATGGGGAATTGGTCACGTATTTCGTAAATGTTCATATTTAATAGTGAATGGTGGAAAGTGGAAAGTGGAAGGTGGAAGGTGGAACGATGAATGCTTTTTTTGTGTCGTGATTCCGCTGTTGCTTAACTAAGAACTAAAAAACTAAGAGCTAATAACTAATAAAACTTATTTCTTCAATTCACAACTCTCGCAAATTAGTGCGTCGCCGCTCAGGCGCATCTCCACGAGGTGGCGCAGGCGGTCGCGCAGGGTGTCGAGGCGCACGCCGTCGATCACGTCGCTCATGAAGGCCTGCATCAGCAGTTTCTGTGCCACAGGCAGCGAGATGCCGCGGGTCTGCATGTAGAACAGCGCATCTTGGTCGAGTTGTCCCACGGTGGCGCCATGCGAGCACTTCACGTCGTCGGTGTAAATCTCAAGCTGGGGCTTGGTGTACATGCGTGCGGTGGGAGATGCCACGATGTTGCGATTGCCTTGATAAGCGTCAATCTTGGGGCAATCGGGCTTGACAAGAATCTTGCCAGCGAAAGCGCCAATGGAGTTGTCGTTGAGGACATACTTAAACATCTCGTTGCTCTGGCAGCGAGGAGCGTTATGGTTGATGAGCGTGTGGTTGTCCACATGCTGCTCGCCACTGGCTATCGCCATGCCCAGCAGATGGGTGTCACAGTGTTCGCCATCCACGTCAATGTGATAGTCGTTGCGGGTGTACCCGTTGGTGAGCGTGATGCCGTCGATGAGCACGTTGCTGCCCTCTTGCTGGCGCACCCACAGCTGCGACAGGCGGGTGGTGTGGTCGTCGCTCTCCTCCATGTGGTAGTAGTCGAGCTGAGCGTTGCGCCCAACAATCACCTCAACTGTCTCAAGGCTCAAATATTGCTTGTCGCCTTTGGTGTGGTCGCACACCAGTACTTTGGCGTGCGCGTCGTCTTCCAGCACTATAAGCACGCGGCGCACCGCCATGAGGCGGGCGTTGGCGTCAAACACGTTGATGAGCTGGATGGGGCGCGTGGTGTGCGAGCCTTTGGGCACATAAATCAGCACTCCGTCCTGGGCGAGCATCGTGTTGAGAGCCGTGCAAGTGTTGTCGAGGCGAGCAACGGTGCCGTAATGCTTGGCGAGCACCTCGGGGTGACGAGTCGCCTGGAACGACTCCACACTGGCGTTGTCGCCGCTCTTGCCGGCTGTGGCGCTGGGTTTGAAAGTGTCGTTGAACACATAGTAGAGGCAGGTGCTAAGGTTTGGCACCTCGCAACGGAACTTTGTGGTCGATTCTCGCGACAAGTCCACATGGTTGATGTTCACGCCATAGTCGGGGGATAGCACCGCGTTGAGGTCGGTAGCCTCGTAGTCGTCGCTGCCCTTGCGCGGCAGCACGGCACCATCAAGTGCTTGACGCGCCTGTTTGCGCAGTGCGTTCAATGGTGCAGATGCCAGTCGTTCAATAGAGGCTAAATGCTCGTCGTGCAGGTCGATATATTGCTTTAAAGCGTTCATTATTTAGTAAACAAGTTGACAAGTAAACAAGTTGACAAGGCAATGGTAGTTTGTCACTCGCACTTTCTTTCAATTTCCATTAATCTATAATCGCTAATCCCTAATCTCTAATCAGCGCAAAGCGCGACTAATCATCGCCATAGGCGCTCTTAATCCAGTCGTAGCCTTTCTCTTCAAGTTCTAGGGCAAGTTCGGGACCGCCGGTCATCACTATGCGGCCCTTGTAGAGCACATGCACCTGGTCGGGCTTGATGTAGTCGAGCAAGCGCTGGTAGTGGGTGATGACGATGGTGGCGTTGTCGGGGCTCTTGAGGCGGTTCACGCCGTTGGCGACGGTGCGCAGCGCGTCGATGTCGAGGCCGCTGTCGGTCTCGTCGAGGATTGACAGGCGTGGCTCAAGCATCGCCATTTGGAAAATCTCGTTGCGCTTCTTCTCGCCTCCACTGAAACCCTCGTTCACGGCGCGCGAGGCGAGTTTGTTGTCGAGATCGACGATGGCGCGTTTCTCACGCATGAGTTTGAGGAAATCGGTGGCGCTCATAGGCTCCAAACCCTGATATTTGCGTTTCTCGTTAATTGCGGTGCGCATAAAATTGCTCATAAGCACGCCGGGAATCTCCACCGGGTACTGGAAACTCAGGAAGATGCCCTCGTGGGCACGGTCTTCGGGGCTGAGCTCTAGCAGGTTCTTGCCGTAGAACTCCACCTCACCGCCAGTGACGGTGTAGGCAGGGTTGCCGGTAAGCACCGCGCTGAGCGTACTCTTGCCGCTGCCGTTAGGTCCCATGATGGCATGCACCTCGCCCGGCTTAACGGTGAGGTTCACCCCCTTTAATATCTCCTTGCCCTCAATCGAGGCATGTAAATCTTTGATGATTAGCATTGTATTTTTTAGTTATCAGTTGTCAGTTATCAGTTGTCCTAGAAGTTCTAGAGGTTCTAGATTATCTAGATTATAAATTCTGCATTGTGCATTCTGCATTCTGCATTAAAACAATTCTGCATTCTGCATTCAGCATTCTAACCAACGCTGCCTTCGAGGGAGACGCTGAGCAGGCGCTGGGCCTCGACGGCGAACTCCATTGGCAGCTTTTTCATCACGTCGCGGGCATAGCCGTTGACGATAAGCCCCACGGCATCCTCGGTGCTGATACCGCGCTGGTTGCAGTAGAATATCTGGTCTTCGTTGATTTTACTTGTCGTAGCCTCGTGCTCCACGATGCTGGAGTCGTTGCCCACCTCGATGACGGGGAAGGTATGGGCTCCGCTGGTGTCGCTCAGCAGCAGGCTGTCGCACTGGGTGTAGTTGCGGCAGTTGGTGGCAGCGGGCGCCACGCGCACCATGCCTCGGTAGCTGTTCTCGCTGTGCCCTGCGCTGATGCCCTTGCTCACGATTGTGGAGCGCGAGTTCTTGCCCAGGTGTATCATCTTGGTGCCGGTGTCTGCCATCTGGTAGTTGCGGGTCAATGCCACGCTGTAGAACTCACCCACGGTGTTGTTGCCCTTGAGGATGGTGCTGGGATATTTCCATGTGATGGCGCTGCCGGTCTCAACCTGTGTCCATGAGAGTTTGGAGTGGTCGCCACGGCAGATGCCGCGCTTGGTCACGAGGTTGTAGATGCCACCCTTGCCGTCCTTGTCGCCGGGGTACCAGTTCTGCACGGTGCTGTATTTCACCTCGGCGCGCTCCTCGACGATAATCTCTACGATGGCGGCGTGCAGCTGGTTCTCATCGCGCATGGGCGCCGTGCAGCCTTCGAGGTAGCTCACATAGCTGTCGTCGTCGGCAACGATGAGTGTGCGCTCAAACTGCCCCGTCTGCGCCGCATTGATGCGGAAGTAGCTCGACAGCTCCATGGGGCATCGCACGCCCTTGGGGATATAGACAAACGAGCCGTCGCTGAACACCGCTGAGTTGAGTGCCGCAAAGAAGTTGTCGGTGTAAGGCACCACGGTGCCCATGTACTTGCGCACCAGGTCGGGATAGTCTTTCACCGCCTCGCTGATGGAGCAGAATATCACTCCCAGCTCGGCGAGACGCTCACGGTAGCTGGTGTGAACGCTCACGCTATCGACCACGGCATCTACCGCCATACCGCTCAGCCTCTTCTGCTCCTCGAGGGGAATGCCGAGCTTGTCGAAGGTCTTCTTCAACTCGGGGTCTATCTCCTTCTTGTCGCTGGTCTTGGTCTGCGGAGCGGCATAGTAGCTGATGGCCTGGAAATCGATGTCGGGCATGTTCACCTTGCCCCATTTGGGTAGAGGGAGCGTCTGCCAGTGGCGGAACGCCTTGAGGCGGAACTCCAGCAGCCACTCGGGCTCGTTCTTGAGAGAGCTGATGCGTCGCACCACATCCTCATTGAGCCCCTTGGGAATGACATCGGTCTCAAAGTCGCTCACAAAGCCATAGCGGTACTCCTCATTAGCCGCTTGGTTGATAATCGACTCCTCGTCTTGTTTCTTTTTATTTTTCTTATTTTTGTTGTCTTCGCTCATATTAGTCTTTTGCCAAATTTTCGCGCGAGTTGATATCAGGCGAAATAATCTACAAAGGTACTACTTTTCTCGCCAATTGCGCTTATTATAAAGGCAAAAAATGGAGTTAAGAGCATTTTTTTCTTGATTTTTTTAAAAATCTATTGCCAGTTTAAAAAAAATCACTACCTTTGCAACCGCAAAAGCCCAAGTGGCGGAATTGGTAGACGCGCACGTTTCAGGTGCGTGTGCCGCAAGGCGTGAAGGTTCGAGTCCTTTCTTGGGCACTGCAAAGTCCGATAATCGGTTGATATCCAGCGGTTGTCGGACTTTTGTTTTATTACATGACACGATTTTTGTGCCTATTGGTCATTTTGCGTGGTAAAATTTCTGAAAACGCCCATTAGACCAGATTTAGTTATCTTTTGCGGTTAATGCTGAATCCAAATCCTTGAAATTAATGTGCCCAGTGAAAGGATCATCGATGCTTATAGCCCCAGTGTTGATGATTTGAGTAATTTTAGTCTCTTTTTCAAATAACGACTTGAAATAATTGAGATTCTTGTAGAAATCAGCATGAACAATTGGAGATAATTTAATCTCATAAGCTTTCAAGTCTTGCAAACCATCATCGATAATAACATCGACCTCGTGTTGACCTTTATCTCGATAGAAGAATAAATTATTATCCATTCCATGATTGAATTGATGTTTTACGAATTCACCGATTACCATGTTCTCAAAGATTTGGCCACGAAGTGGATGTGTTTCTAATTGTTGAGCTGTTTTTATTCCCAATAGATAACAAACCAATCCTACGTCATAAAAATAGAATTTTGGAGTTTTTACAAGGCGTTTCCCAATGTTGCGGTAAAATGGATTGATACGGAATGCTACATAAGTAGCTTCAAGCACATTCATCCAATCCTGAATAGTGGGTAAAGAAACCCCCAATTCATTTGCAATACTTTGGGCATTAAATTCACATCCAATACGTGAAGCAGATATGACAAGAAACTTGCGAAATTCATTTAACCGCCTTATGTTCATCACTTGAAAGATGTCTCGCTGGATATAGGTGTTATAATACTGGCGATATACATCGGTTGCAGGTTTGTTTTGTGCCCACACTACAGGATAAAATCCCCTAAACATCATTTCAAATTCATCAAATATTCTGTCTTTCTCGGTGAGTTCACCGATAGAGAAAGGTAACAATGTGATGATTGCTGTTCTACCTGCGAGTGATTGGGACACTTTTTGTGATAAAAGTAAATTGTTGCTTCCTGTGAGCACGATACTTGATTGAGGATTTTCATCAACTACCACCTGGACGGTACTCAAAATCTCGGGCATTCGTTGTACTTCATCAATGATTAGGCCTGTGTAATATCTTTCAATGAAAGCCTTCTTGTTTAGCTCAAGTTCACTGATTGTTGTCTCATCTTCAAGGTTGATATAATGATAATTTGGGAATACCATTTTGCATAATGTGGTCTTACCCGATTGACGTGGTCCAGTTACGGTAACAACATTGAAAATATGTTTCAATCTTAAAAGCTCACTTTCTATTATTCTTGAATACATACTATTAAATATTATCGGACAAATATAAGGTTGTACTTTAGATTTGGCAAAGATATGGATTTTTTTTTACTCAAGCAATTTTTTTTGGTGATTTTTGTGTTGTGTCGAGGAAAAGTGCAGTATGCCATGTTACTTATCCTTCATAAACACTATCTACAAATTTTGAGTGGATACTGCAAGGCGTGAAGGTTCGAGTCCTTTCTTGGGCACTGCATAATCTGATAATTGGCTGAAATTCAGTGGTTATCGGACTTCTGTTTGTGTTTTAGTGTAGAAAATGACACAATAGTTTTGGTGATATATAAGATTTTCTTAATTTTGTCTCATTATTCAATAACCTCAAAAATAAAGGATATGAAAACTTACTTGAAACAATTATTATTGGTGGTGATGATGTTGTTGGTTGTCGCCGCCACAGGTTGTAAAAAATCAGATGCTTCTGCTTCAGCGTCAAGTGAAGCCAGTAAAGAAAGCACATCCAAAGCAGCAGTTTCTGATGCTTTGTTGGATGAGTTAATTGAATCGACTGACATGGTGAATACTTTTGAGACAGCAGCAGTTTCAATTCTTGAGCAATTAGGCATCAATGACAAGGGTTATATAAATAAGATTAAAGAAGAGTTGCCTGGAGTAGCAAAAGATATTTATAAAAAGCACTTTACTGGTGATGAAATTAAACAGATAATTGAATTGAACAAAGATGAGGTTCAACAGAAATGGATAAAATTGACACCGACAATAATGGAGGAAGCTTTTTCTGTTGCTATGAATTATGTCAATGGTGAAGAAGCTGCCAATCCAGCAGTATCGGCTGACTTCCAAGCTGCGATGAATGACTATTTCGAAGCCCAGGAATTTGACAAGCAGATGGAACAGTTGGGTTCTGGAGAGGATATAAATTTTCTTCGTAATACTATGATGGGCATTTTCTCCAAGTATTTTAGTGTAGATGAGGTTAAACATCTCACAGAATTATCAAAACAGCCTATTTCTGTGAAGGCACGTAAAGAGACCCCAGCCATCCAACAAGAAATTTCGGCAGCAATGCGGAGTGTCATTATGAATCACATGAAAAAATTATAAGAGTTATTCATAATTGATCAGGGCGGGCATCGGTGTGATGCTCGCCCTGATTGTTGAGTGATATAGAGAGTGTTACTCTTTCACGAGGATTGTGCCAGTGTTGCCTTTGAGGGCTTCGCGGGCTTTTTCTAGCGAGGTTATGAGTGCAGTGCCGCCGGTGGTGTTCTCCACGAAGCTGATGCACGATTCCACCTTGGGCAGCATGCTGCCTGGTGCGAAGTGTCCCTCGGCGATGTACTGGCGTGCCTCGGCGATGGTCATTCGGTCGAGGTCTCGCTGGTCGGGCTTGTTGAAGTTGATGGAAACTTTCTCGACAGCGGTGAGGATTACCAGCATGTCGGCATTAAGGTCGAGTGCGAGTTTGGCGCTGGCACGGTCTTTGTCGATAACCGCTGCCACACCCTCATAGTCGCCAGGACCTTTCTCCATGACGGGAATGCCGCCACCGCCCACGGTGATTACCACGCTGTGCAGACCCACGAGCTGCTCCACGATGGGAAGCTCCACAATCTTCACGGGGATGGGCGAAGGCACCACACGACGGTAGCCGCGGCCTGCATCCTCAACAAAGGTGTAGCCGGTCTCGGCCACGATGCGGTCGGCGTCTTCCTTGCTGTAGAACATTCCCACTGGCTTGGTGGGGTTCTGGAATGCGCTGTCGGCAGGATCAACAACCACCTGAGTCACCACTGCTGCGCAGGGCTTGTCGATGCCGCGGCGTGCGAGCTCGCGCTCCACCGCCTGCTGCAAGTGATAACCGATGTAGCCTTGTGTCATGGCGCCGCACTCGGGGAAGGGCATCGCCGGAGTGCCGCCGCCGTTGTTGGCACTGTACTCAAAGGCGAGGTTCACCATTCCCACTTGTGGTCCGTTGCCGTGACCAATCACTACGTCATAACCTTCCTCAACGAGATCGACGATGGTCGAGGCAGTGCCCTTAACCAACTCAAGTTGCTCCTGAGGAGTCTTGCCCAGAGCGTTACCGCCCAGGGCTATAACTAAACGTTTGCTCATAGTTCTTTTTTTAAGCTAACAAGTTGACAAGCAGACAAGCTAACGAGGCAATAGCTTTAAGGAAACGAGCTAACAGTTACCATTGTCTTGTGAGCTCGTCAGCTTGTAAGCTCGTCAGCTTTTTATTTCAAAGTTGCGTACATCACCGCCTTGATGGTGTGCATGCGGTTCTCGGCCTCGTCAAAGACTTTGGACTGAGAGCTGCGGAACACCTTGTCGGTAACTTCCATCTCTTTCAAGCCAAATTTCTCGTGAATCTCACGACCGATAGAGGTCTCTAAGTCGTGGAATGAAGGCAGGCAGTGCAGGAAGATAGCCTCGGGGTTGGCGTTTGCCATCACCTCGTCATTTACCTGATAGGGGCTAAGCAGCTTGATGCGCTTCTCCCAGAGCTCGGCGGGCTCACCCATCGATACCCAGATGTCGGTGTAAATAACATCGGCGTTCTTGGTGCCTTCTTTCACGTCATCGGTGAGGGTGATGGTGCAGCCGTTCTCCTTGGCGATCTCGCGGCAGGTGGCAACGAGCTTCTCGTCGGGCATATTGTCCTTAGGACCGCAAGCCACGAAGTTGATACCCAATTTGGCCGAAACCACCATCAGCGAGTTAGCAACGTTGTTGCGAGCATCGCCCATGAAGACCATCTTCAAACCCTTGTAGCGACCAAAGTTCTCCTCTATAGTGAGCACGTCGGCAAGCATCTGAGTGGGGTGGAACTCGGTGGTGAGTCCGTTCCACACGGGCACGCCGGCATAGCGGCCCAGGTCCTCGACGATGTTCTGGTCAAAGCCACGGTACTCGATGCCGTCATACATGCGTCCAAGCACTTTGGCGGTGTCTTCGAGCGACTCTTTGTTGCCCATCTGCGACGAAGCGGGGTCGAGGTAGGTAACGCCCATTCCCAGGTCGTTGCCTGCCACCTCAAACGAGCAGCGTGTGCGGGTTGAGGTCTTCTCAAACAACAGCACGATGTTCTTGCCGGTTAAATACTTGTGAGGGGTGTTGGTGCGTTTCAGACGTTTGAAATCTTTTGCAAGCTCAAGTAAATACTGAATTTCCTCGGTGGTGAAGTCTAACAACTTCAAGAAATTTCTTCCTGATAAACTTCTTGGCATAGTTTTAAATTGTTTTATTGTTAATAAAATGTGTATTTTGAAATTTGCCGCAAAGGTAAGCATTTTACCTCAACTAAAGAATTATTTGAGAGAGATTTTTTTGTTTTATATTTTTTGATGACAATTAAGGACAAACGCATCGTGTTTTATATTAATGACAATTTTTGCATTGCTGTATTAGAACTACTTCTTTTAGAGATGCCGACTAGCGTCTAGTCTCACTTTGGATTTCGAGTTGCAAATCATTCGTTATGCCACAAAAGTGCCATTTATGGCATTTTTTTGATATAAAAACTTGTGTTTTTGATTGGAAATGACTAATTTTGCGTCATAAAAGTGCCGTATATGGCAATTTTATGACATAACAAAATTGTATTATGAGAATTAATCGTCCGTATTATCTTGATCGTTTGATAAAGAGCAAGCACAATGGTTTGATAAAAATTGTGACTGGAATTCGTCGTTGCGGCAAGTCTTACTTGTTGTTAGATATATTTCATGATCACCTCAAGGCCTCTGGTGTTGATGAGTCGCATATTATAGAGATGGCTTTAGATGACTTGCTATTTTTTGAGTTGCGCGATCCTTTCAAAATGTTGTCTTACATAAGGGGACGCATTGTTGATGATGGTCAATACTATGTTGTTATAGATGAAGTTCAGTTGATGGATAAGTTTGTTGATGTGCTTAACAGTCTGCTTCACATTCGCAATGTAGATGTATATGTTACAGGTAGTAATTCGCGTTTTTTATCATCCGACATTGTGACAGAGTTTCGAGGTCGTGGTGAACAGATTCATGTCTATCCACTATCATTCCAGGAGTATTGCTCAGCCTATAAAGGTGATAAGCGCGATGCGTGGAATGATTATTATACATATGGCGGATTACCTAAAATTTTGTCGCTTGCCGATGATGAAAGAAAGGGGGAGTATCTGCGAGACTTGTATAAGACTGTTTATTTACAAGATGTGTTTCAGAGGCACAGCATTAAAAACAAACAAGAGTTTGAGGAGATAATAAGTATTCTCGCATCGTCTATTGGGGGGGCAACTAATCCAACAAAGTTATCCAATACATTTAAAAGTGTGAAGCATGTGAGCATTTCAAGTAGGACAGTAAGCACTTATATCGATTATCTTTGTGATGCGTTCATGATAGAAAAATCTATCAGGTATGATATAAAAGGTAAGAAATATATAAATGCCAATGCAAAGCATTATTTTACCGACTTGGGTTTGCGTAACGCCATTTTGGATTTTCGTCAACAAGAAGAAAACCATATTATGGAAAATGTCATTTATAATGAATTGTGCATTAGGGGGTATCGTGTAGATGTGGGAAGCTTAGTTCAGAAAACAACTGACCGAGATGGCAAAACAGTTAGAAAAGTTCTGGAGGTTGATTTTGTTGCCAACAAAGGCAGTAAGCGGTATTACGTGCAATCGGCATATACAATGCCAACTTCAGAGAAAGAGACTCAGGAAAAACGTTCTCTAATTGCCTCAGGCGACTTCTTTAAGAAAATTATTGTTACAGCAGATGACATTAAGGCTAAGCGTGACAGCAATGGTATTTTGACTATCAATCTATTGGATTTTCTATTAGACTCCAATAGTTTGGATTATTGAAGAAAGCAATTTGTACAAAATTCTTGACATTGTGAAATAACTATATTGTTGCGTTTTAGTGAATAAAAATGTTGTTTTGCATTGTTTTTCGGGGTTGTGAAGTCGTGTGTAAGATTTGTGTTGGTTTATTTTGGAGTTTTGAGTAATAATTTGTAACTTTGCACGCACAACCATTACAGGAACTTATCTATCTATAAAATAATAAACAAAAACTAATCATGAACAATTCGATTATCAATTTTCCCCTTCCGGCAAATGAGCCAGTAAAGGCTTATATGCCTGGATCACCCGAGCGTGTAGCATTAGAGAAAGAACTTGAGCGCCAGAGCAAGCTGGTGGTTGAAATCCCCATTATCATTGGCGGTAAAGAGATTCGCACCGGCGATATGGGCGAAGTTACCTGCCCACACGACCACAAGCACGTGATTGCCCGTTACCACAAGGTAGGCAAGAAAGAGGTTGAGATGGCCATTGATGCTGCCATGAAGGCTTGGAAAGAGTGGAGTTGCACTCCCTGGACCACCCGTGCCGCTATCGTGATGAAGATGGCTGAGCTGCTTGCTACCAAGTATCGCCCCATCATGAATGCCGCCACTATGCTTGGCCAGAGCAAGAACTTCTTCCAGGCTGAGATTGACTCGGCTTG
>ERZ842401.2437-NODE-2437-length-24932-cov-9.532701_pt1 | contig 24932 bp, 23 predicted proteins | sample MGYA00521270_ERZ842401 | MGnify/ENA primary metagenome ERZ842401 (study PRJEB31892, sample SAMEA3878208) | bioreactor metagenome | biome: Moose rumen | place: Sweden | collected 2011-10 | study: EMG produced TPA metagenomics assembly of the PRJEB12797 data set... | reverse complement strand
CCTTGGTTATCATCACCGCCTTGGTTATCATCGCCACCTTGGTTATCATCACCGCCTTGGTTATCATCGCCGCCTTGGTTATCATCACCGCCTTGGTTATCATCACCGCCTTGGTTATCTACTTCTTCTTGCGGACTTACCGAACAACTATCATTTTCCCAAACTCCTCCAGCCGATGTGCAAGCACTATCAGTAGCATACGCACAAACATTTCCACTCAATGTTCCACCGGCTGCGTTACAAGTTTGTTCAGTCCATTCAGCATTCGCCATACTTGCAAAACTCAAGGAAGCCGCAACCATAGCGGTTGAAAACAAAAGTTTATTTTTCATATCTTAACTATCCTTTATATTGTTATAACAAAAAATAAAACCACCTGTTTTGAGGTGGCCGGAGAGTTAAGAAAGACATATATCACGAAGTGCCCCCTTAAGTCTTTAGGATATAAATACCCCTGAACATACACTCAAGGCTCCCCGACCTTGCAGTCGGGAATATATTTGTCGCCATAAGGTATTTAAACAGCGACTAACGATGATATATCTAACCACCGCGTGATACAAAGAGCTTCTTACGACTCCGCACCTACCTCTAGGTGCTAAACCGAAAAATATTTTTCGATTCTGTAGAAGATTGAAACATTTTTTTTGTAATAAATCAAGTAAAAATAAGTTTTACCCCCCCCCTAGTTCATATTTTGTTCTTTTTTTATATTGACAAATAAAACATCGCTTATATAATGTCCGCAAATTTTAAGAAAGTTATGAAGTGCTTACCTTAAGTCGTGTTAATAAACTTACAAATTATTCTTAAAAAAAACAGCGGAACTTTTAAAGCTCCGCCGCTTTTTATATCGGTAATTAATTACTTTTTGCTGACCGACTTTGTTTTTTTAACCATTTTTGCTTTTACAGCCGGTTTAGCTTTTGCAACCGTTTTCTTTGTTGCCGCCTTTGCTTTAACGACCGATTTTTTAGTTGTTGGAGCTTTAGCAACTTTTACCGGCGCTTTACTTACTTTTTTAGTCGGCTCTTTTTTAGCAACTTTTTTCTTTGTCGATGCTTTCTTAGCAATTGCTTTCTCTACAACTTTAACTTTAGCTTTAACATCTTTAACTTCTGCTTTTGCCATTGCTGCTTCTTTGCTCTCACTTATCTTTTTCACATTATAATGATCATCTAATTTACCCATAATCGATTTGCCGTAAACTAAAGAAGCAATAAACATTCCGATAAATATCAACAAAGTAGCTAACTGTCTTATGCTGACAATCCAACCGACAATCAACATCGACCAATATAATATCATATCTTGCCGTTCCGGAACTATTAAACTTGCCGCAAATACCACAATCACCGTCAAAATAAATATAGCTCCCGTAAAATACGGTACCCATCCCAATGAAGCCAACCAAGTGGATATTAACGGATGCTTATTCATAAACCTATCCAGCCATTTAATCGGCGTCAAATACTTCATCGGCAACAAGAAAATCAATAATGCCAATGCCAAAAAAGCATCTGCGGTCAAAGCCCATACATTACCCCACAAATACAACCCCAGCGAAATCAACCAATAGATTCCGCCGATAACCAAACTTTGTTTCCAGTAATTACTCATATCTTAAGCTCCTTTGTTTAATAAAAGTTTCTCTCATTAATCGACGACAACGCCTGCATATCCGTCAAACGTCCCGCCTCCAACTTAACCTTGCGATCCATCCTGTCTGCCAACTCAAAATTATGTGTTGCCACCAACGCACTCAATCCGGTCTCTTTAACAATCCTCAAGAGTTCGGCGAACACACTGTCAGCAGTTTTGGGATCCAAATTTCCCGTAGGTTCGTCGGCTAACAATAATTTCGGCGTATTAGCCAATGCTCTGGCAATTGCCACACGTTGCTGCTCTCCTCCGGATAACTCGGCCGGACGATGATTAAACCTTTTTTCCAAACCCAATCTTTTGAGCAACCATTGTGCTCTTTCCCTAGCCTGTTTTTCACTGACATTATCAATCAATTGCGGTATCATCACATTTTCCAAAGCGTTAAAATCCGCTAAAAGATTATGGTACTGATACACAAAACCTAAATAATCTCTTCTTAATTCCGTGCGCAAACGATCGTTTAAAGTTGAGCACTTCTGCCCCTCAAGATAAATATCCCCTTTAGTGGGTTTTTCCAACAATCCGGCCAATTGCAACAAAGTTGATTTACCGGCGCCGGACTGCCCGATAAGTGCAACCACCTCGCCTTTTTGAATCTCCAAGTCAACCCCTCGCAATACTTGCAAGGTTTGTCCGCCTTGCTTAAATGAGCGATAAACGCCTCGTAATTCCAATACCGGTGTCCGCAACTCATTACTCATAGCGCAACGCCTCCACCGGATCCATTTTTGCCGCCCGCCAAGCCGGATATAATGTGGCTACAAACGACAACAATAAAGCAATCACCACTACTGAAGTTACTTCTGTAAGATCAACTTTAGCCGGTAATTTGGATAAGAAATAAATTTCCGCTGAGAACAAATCACGTCCGAAGAGTTTCTGCAAACCTTGTCTTATCTCTTCAATATAAGCACAAACCGTCAAACCGAGAATTAACCCTATCGCTGTACCGACAAAACCGATAAAAGCTCCATCGACAAAGAATATCCGCATAATCATACCCTTGGTGGCACCCATCGTACGCAAAACCGCCACATCACGACCTTTATCTTTTACCAACATAATTAATCCGGTAATGATATTAAAAGCCGCCACCAAAATAATCAATGTTAAAATTACAAACATCACATTACGTTCGACATCAATGGCATTAAAAAAGGCCGCATTGCTTTGCTTCCAATCATAAACATAAGCTGTTCCGCCCAAACTTTCTTCCAAAGCTTTACGCACACCGGTCAAATACTTATCATCATCAATAGTTATATCTATATTACTGACCGCCTCTTTCATACCAAAATATATTTGCGCCGATTGCAAAGGCATAAATATAAAATTAGAGTCATACTCAAACATTCCGGAATTAAATAAGCCGATAATTTGATAAGTTTTCATCCTTGGTACCGTACCGAAAGCGGTGATTTTACCATTAGGTGATAATAAAGTAATACTATCCCCCTCGGTTAATCCCATCTTACGCGCCAACCTTACCCCGATAATAATACTGTTATCTTGAAAATAATCTAAATCAACACCCTCTATAGCCTTAACATAGGCTTCTTTTTTCAATAAATCTTCCTTAGCGATACCTCTCACCATCGCTCCTTCTGCCGAACGTCCCGCCGTCACCAACAATTGATTTTCAATCATCGGTATCACTGTTGAGATATGCTCCATAGAAGCAATTTCTTCAACTGCCTGCGGATAATTATTAAAAGGATAACCTATCGGCGCCATAATCCCGATATGTCCGTTAATTCCTAAAATACGTCCCAATAACTCGGCTCTAAAACCATTCATCACGCTCATAACAATAATCAAGGTAGCCACGCCCAACGCAATACCGGTAAAGGCAAACCCCGTTATCACCGAGATAAACCCTTCCTTGCGTTTGGCACGTAAATACCTGCCGGCCAACATTCTCTCAAACTTATTAAAAATCATAGCCTTATATTTTCAAAGAAAAGACACACAATTAACTATTTTATATTATCTCGACTTATATTTTACAACAACCATCACAAACTTATACAAAAGAAAAAAGACTTTGCGAATAAACAAAGCCTTTTTTCTCTTAACAATAAACGCAAATATTATCTGTGACCTAATAAGCCTTCAGCAATATGGCGATTTACTTCAACCAAACTATTTAACAATTTAGTATCTAAATTGCTCAAGTTCTGTCCCAGTTTAATAGTATTGCAGGCCTCATAATCAGCCAATTTAACCAAATTATCTCTTACATCTTGCGGTAATTTGGTTTTTCCGGTTTGCATCAAAGTTTTAATCATAATCCACAACTGCTGATTGGCATCTAATGCTTGTACCAAAGCCATATCATCTTTATTGTTACTAGCCTGCGTCAAATCTAATGCCGACTTGGCTAAGTAATAAGCTTCCTGTTGGGCTAAATTGTTATTTACCGACTCCATCAATCCTTCAGAGATTTGATGATTAATTTCCGCCAATGAACGGAAATATCCTTCAGTCATATTAACCCCTTTAGATATTGTCAACTGCTCAACATATTTGGATAATTTGCTTAAATTATCTTTGATATTCTGCGGCATCATATTATTCTTATCCTTAGTAGCCGCCTCAATCGATACCCACATATTAAAATTATCATCTAAAACTAATAATTTATAATTATCATCTTTTGATGTCGCTGCCGTATTCAAATACTCAGCGTATTGTTGCAACAATTCCGCTTCCTCTTTTGCCCCATCGATTTGTGTTTGAATTTCATTTGTCATATTGTCAATCTCCCCTGCCATAAATTGCTTACAAATCGGGTGTATTTTTGCACTATCTGTTAAAAAAGTCAAGCGGAATCATACTTTATGCTTTTGGGGAATATTCGCACTTTTATGATTCCGCTTTTTTTGTTATTTTTTAAGAAAAAATTGGGGAGATTTTTTGCTTAAAAAATGTCTTTACACATAATAATATTAGGGAAAACTTTTCACCTCTAGAACGGCGCTACAATATCCAAAATCTGTCTGCCGTATCTGGGTTGTTGAACATCAGAAATTACACCTCTGCCGCCGTAAGATACTCTGAGTTCGGCAATTTTGCTTGAATCAACAGTATTATTGGAAGAAATGTCTGCTCTGCGCACAATACCTCGCATATAAAGTTGGCGCACCTCATAACTAACCCTTATCTCTTGCGTGCCCTCAATTACTAAATTACCATTAGGCAAAACTTGTGTCACCACCGCTGCCATCGTCACATTGATATTCTCTTTACGATCAATTTTGCCATCGCCCTTGATTTCGCGGTTAGAAGTCAAATCAACCGCAGTCTTGGCATTATACTCTCCCGGCAAAACATCTTCCATAAACTTTTCAAATCCGAAAAACGACCCGATACTCAAAGAATCTTTGTTATCATCACGATTTTGTTCCATTTCGTTTTCCAATTTGGCAGTATCCTTAGTTGAAATCTTAACCGTAATAATATCGCCTATTTTCGAAGCCCTTTGGTCCTTAAAAAATCCTTCCGATCCTTGGCGCCACAATGAATTAGCCGCATACACTCCCTCTTGTTTTTGCGGCATCGGCATTGATACCGGCTCATAACCGCTAGCTTGCGTAGGATTAGCAATCGGCGATAATGCCGGTTCTTGTCCCACCTCAGATAATCTGGACCATATTCCGCATCCCGAAAGCGATGTTGCCATCAGTAAAACCGCTGTTCCTCTCAAAATATTTTTGCCTGTATATGTCATTGTAATAGTTCCCCTGCTATTCACCGATAATTTCCACCGAATTGGCATCCTTCACCACTCCGGTGATTTCTTTTTTACTGCTCGAATTAAGCAATTTAATCATATCTCCTATGGCTCCTGCCTCTAAAGCCTGCATCTTTGAAGTTATCTGTAAACCTTTCTTGGTATAAATCGCCATAACCGTCTGACCTTTTTTAATCACTGCCACAGCTTGCAAATCATCTTTTTCCAAAACCTTACCAGATTTCAAACTATGGGCTGCTTGTTTTTCTATAATATCTTCCTTCAACCAAACCGAGGCATCTCTTAAGCGATTGCTTCTTACTCTAATTTTTTGCAAATCATCTTCTTTAATAATACTGTCTTTTTTAATATCGCGCATCGGCACCCAAACTTCACGCATTGCAAAATAACGTCCGATAATTTTGGTTTTATCCTGTAATTCGCCGTCGGCAAAAATTTCCGCAATCACACTAAAGCGGTTCCCTTGCGGCTCGACATCCAAAGCGCTAAGCATAATTTCAGTTTTATCGGCGTCATTATATTCAAAATTTACCTTACCGCCGAAAATTTCTATATCTGCGTCTTCAGCGATGTTTTGCTCAGTAAACTCTTTTTTTACGGCATTGACAAAATCAGCTTTACTTACGACAGCTGCCTTTGCATTAAAAGCCAACAAACAACCGAAAATTAACAGCAACCATTTCATTGGGTTAATCACCTTACTTCATTTGATTAATGGTATTAAGCATCGAATCCGAGGTGGTAATCACCTTAGAGTTCATCTCATAAGCACGTTGTGCCGAGATCAACTCGGTAATCTCAGTTACCGGATTAACATTAGAAGTATTGAGATACCCTTGCAAAATCGAACCGAATCCTTCCGCATCAGGATTATCAACAATCGGATCACCGGAAGCCTCGGTTTCAATAAACAAGTTATCACCTATTGCTTCCAACCCAGCTTCATTAACAAAAGTTGCTAATTCCAATTGCCCGACATTTATTTCATCAATTTCGCCGTCCTGTTTAACCCAAACTTCGCCGGAAGAGTTGACATAAACCTCAACTGCATCTTGCGGAATGGTAATCTCCGGTTGCACAATATACCCCTCGTGAGTAACAATAGTTCCATCACCATTACGCTGGAAAGCTCCGTCACGAGTATATCCGGTCCCCTTACCCTCAGGCAATTCAATGGTAAAATAACCTTTGCCACGGATAGCTAAATCCAAATCATTACCGGTGGAGGTCAGCGAACCGCCGTCGGTAATGCGATAAATTGCCGAAGTGCGTACGCCCAATCCCATTTGCACACCGGCCGGAACAATGGTGTTATCAGCCGTTGAAGCCGAACCGGGACGCACCACATTTTGATAAATCAAATCGCTGAACTCGGCACGACGCTTGGTAAAAGCCGTGGTGTTCATATTGGCAATATTGTTGGCAATGGTATCAACATTGGTTTGTTGAGCCAGCATTCCGGTTGCGCCTATTTGTAATGATCTCATAATTTTTCCCCTTTATTTTTTTATGCCAAATCGGCAAAAGTTGAAATAGTGTTGGATAAACGAGTATGCTCCTCGTCAATCATTTGTTGCACATAATCATAACTGCGTTGAATTTTAATCAAATTGGTCATCTCGGCTATTGCATTAACATTGGAGTTTTCTACCATTCCTTGCTGAATACGCACATTATCAGTTCCTATACTCATAGCATTGCCTGCCACATTCTCAAACAACACTCCGGCTGTTTTTAATAACTTGCCGTTATCGGCAAAATGCGCAATCTTCAACCGACCGATAACTCCGTTTTCAGTGATTACATCACCGCTTTCGGAAATAACCACTTCTCTCTCTCCGGGAGCAAAAAATAACGGAGCATTTCCTTCCGAGAGTACAATATCACCCTCCGTAGTGGTTAAAGCTCCATCTTGATTAAGCGTAAATTGTCCTTTGCGGGTATACCTCTCACCGGCCGCCGTTTCAATACAGAAAAATCCGTCGCCTTTAATTGCCGCGTCTAAAGGATTGCCGGTTTCCTTAAAACTTCCCTCTCTGAAATCAGCAAAATCACCATAATCTTGTGTAAAATAAATCGGCTCAGCTCCAACTCCCAAAGCCGAGGGTGTCTGTTGTAAATAGGAGGTGAAAACCACATCATCTTGCTTATATCCCGCTGTATTCATATTAGCCATATTGTTAGAAACAATGTTCATCTGCTTCCACAAGGCCATTTGGCGCGATAAAGCTACATAGTTTGTATTATCCATTGTATTCCCCTTTTTGTTTAAGCGTTCGTTTTTCCCTTTTTTATCACGAACACCGGATAATTTTTCCAATCTGCAAAATTATATGCAAAACCCGTGCCAAATTTTAAAAAACATTAAAAATAGTGTTTTTTGTCTTTTCCGCTATTTTTATCTTAATGCAAAACAAAAACTACGCTAATAGGGCTTTCTTATTTTTTTAGCCTTCTTAAACACTTCTCCGGCATTCTTATTAAAATACTAAATTAAAATTCAGCAAAAGCATAAAATGAAAAATTGCAAAACAATAAAATAATGTCTACTCAAAAGTGTAATCATAAATTTAATAATTATTTAGAATAATAATTTTTAGTTAAATATACATTAAATGATTTATAATAATCTTTACTATTTTTTACTCTTGCCCCATATTTTGACGATGAGCCTTCGAGCGCAGCAATCAATCTAGTCGGAATTGTATAGTCGAGCTTGATCAACAAAAAAGCCACCTTTCACAAGGTGGCTTGCATTGGTGATGGAAGCGCAGCTAATAACAAAAAGATGATACTTTTTTTCATTTAATCTACGCAATGTCAATAAATATTTCCTTGTTTATTCATAAAACTATTTTTCATATTTATCATCTTATACCTAATCTAAATAATTCCTCATTCTTTTGTTCACGTTTTATATCATCTTCTAAACATCCAACTGTTTTATTGACCCACTCCTTAACTTTTTCATTAGGATGTTCTAAAAGGGGTATTAAAGCATTTTTTACTTTAATATAATAGTCACTTACATTTCCAGACCAAGAAAAATTATATATATTTCCGTTTAGGGCTGACATCATATCTTTATTATCAGCATAATTTTCTAATATATTCCTAAAATTATCACTTATATGATCTTTTTCAAATAGAGATACCGTTTTTGCCACGTACAGACCAAATTCATTGCTTTTATCAATAAAACTTTTGAGTGTATCCCAACTAAACTTATCAATATATGTATCCTCTTTGCTAGCAAAATTATTAGAAAGATAAATATCAAAATAAAGAAAATTATAATCATTTTGAGTACAAAAATCAAAAATAGCTCTTAATGCTACAATACTTTCTTTATCTAATAATTCTTTTACTATATCGCTCATATGATACTTTAAAAACGTATCATTCTCATCCTTATCTGCAATATGCTGTAAAATATTAGATAAAACTTTATACTTAGCTTCATCATCTGATTTATTATAGCAATAATACCATAACGCTTTACATTCATATTCATGTAATCCGCTGTTAGATATTTGTTTTAATAAATCCCAATTATTTATTATATTAAAAGTTATTGGCTCTAACTGCTTTGGTATTTCTTTATTATTGAGTAAAATACTATGCAATATTTGAATTACAGCTTGCAAACTTCCCTGTGTTGCCTTTTCATTTAATGCATCAATCAAATGCAGTATATCATTATATTCCTCTGCATAAGAACTTTTTCCTGCTAAAGGCATATAAAAATAAAGCCAATCTTCCCAATCATATGATTTTATAACCTTTATCAGTTGATTATAACAAAAACTACTATGCTTTAAACCTCTTGATAATATAAGAACTAAAATTGCCGTTTCTTTAACTGCACCCCATGCACCTATATAACTATCAATTAAATCATCATTTGCGCCACTCAATATACCGGATAAAAAACTGCAACCGCCTAACTGCTTTGATTTTTGTATGGAAATCAAATATTCAACAGAACTATCTATGAATTGCTTAATTCTATCCTCATTCAATTCTGCAGCCAATTTTTTTCCCAATAAGAAAATATGATAATTATTGTTCTCATTCAAATCAGCTAGTAATAAATTTAGTGTTTCTTCATCATTTAACAATAAAGGAACATATTCATCAACAATTTCTTCATCACTCTTTTTACCATGATATACATTCCAACTGGCTTTAGAAATAATATAAAAACGAACTCTTTCTGCTAAATTCTGCGGTGTTAACACACCATCTAATTTTTTTATTTTCTTAATTTCTTTATCGGTAAATCCATATTTTTCGACATCAAACTCATAAAAATGGTTTAAAGCAATACGAGCATTATCCCAACCTAAATTATCAAATTTTACCAATGTAGTCAGACGAGATACAATATTGTCGATATTTCGATATTGTAGTATCCAACGCAAATTTTGCCCAATAATATCTTTTGCTTCCTGCCTTAAAGAAAATGACTTATCTAAAATAAGATTTTGAAGAATATCTAAGACAGAATTTACATAATCATGAACATCACTTATTGTTTTGGGCTTCCAATCTTCGAGTTTTATTGATCCTTGTTTTTCCGGCCCGGAACTGCGCATAAAATGACCTAAAGCTAAAGCTCTATCCAATGCTTTTAGACAAATAGAAACTTTATTTTGATTTTTTTCAGATAAAGCATCCTTGATCACCGACAACCTTTTTGTTGCCGGACAAGTAGTCCCGCCTAGATACAATCTAAAAAATCCAAGAAATTCCCCTGTAGCATTATTACTCCAACTTTCAATTTCTGCATCAGCCAAAGCTAACATTATTTCAGCCGCTTCATTGAAATATTCTTCATGAAAAGCTATGACTTGTAAACTTCTGACAATGGCTCTTCGTCCGTCTTTTATCTGTAAATAATCATTTCGAGAGAAGTTGGAGAATACTTTTTGCAAAACACTTAATGCTTTTCCAGGAACAATATTTGATAATCTTAAAAAACATTCTGCACCGAATTGGGAGTTCAACATCTCTCTTTGCGAAAAAGGGACTATTAATTTTTCTGTTAAAGATATTACTTGAGGATATTTATTTAACATTTCCATTTGCTCATAACAAGCTTCTTTCATCCTATTAGGAAGTTCATTCAACTTATTTTTTAATGTTGAAGATGAATTTTTCAACCAAGAAAGAAGCATTTGAAAAGCTAATATTTGTGGAATAACAAAATGATATTCATAACGAGCTTGAATAACTCTTAAATTATCTTTTAATTTATTAAAACATTTAATAGTTTCACTATCCGTTAATTCTGCTAAATTTGCAATTTGTAATAGCTCACTATCATCATCTGTAGTGTAATAAATATTTTTAAATAGCGAACAAACTTCTAATACTCTATTTAATTTTTCATCTTTTCCGCGTGTTTGACATAATTTTTCTAAATAACAATCCTCTATACAAGAAGAAAAATCTAAACAATCACCATAATTGCTAATAATTCTCGCCATACGAGGATTTTGTCCGCATAATTCAATAAGTTTTTGAAAATCATCATCATTAATACCATGAAAATAATCCTGCAACATATTCTCGATAATTACATCATCAACATGTGTTAAATTTATCCGTTCATACTCAATTAAAGAGTTTTTATTATTATTGTTTTCAGTTTCATAATCTAAAGAGATAAAAGTTATTTTATTTGGTGCTTGATTTAATATTCTTCTAATCTCACTAAATTCTTTATATGGACAATCATCTAAAATGACAAAAGCTTTTTGTTTATCCCTTATTATACAATCGATATCACAACATACATCATTAAACCGCACAGTAACCTGATCAGTATATAAAACTAAATCCTGTATTTCTTCGTGTTTTTTGATTGCTTCTAAAAGTTGTCTGGTTTTTCCGATACCTGACTGTCCTTCTATACGAACAATAGAGTTTTTAGTGACAATGTTAGCTATATCCTCAATAGATTGTAGCAAATTATCATTTGTCTTTAAAGGATTTTGTAAATTTCTATCGTATTGCCAACTCTCAAAATCTTTGAATACCCCGCTATATTCTCCGATTGTTTGTAACAACCAAACTTTAACTGCAAAATGTCTTTCAATCCATGCAGCAATTTGTGAATGATCATATAATCTGAAATTAACATCGTCTATTGATAGAGACAAAGTATTTGCAATTTGTTCTCTATATTCTTTTTCTTTATCCAGTGCATTACATCCCTCACAACTCAACTTGTTGCAAAATAATACATAAGCACTGCCAGATAGTATATGATTTCTAATATTATCTTTACTTGTCTCGCTACTTAAATCAAAATTAGAAGTGGCTTTAACTTGAAATATCATATTACCTGAAAATAAAAAATCTGTATTTTTAGGCATATTGCTTATAAAAATACCATCTGCACCACCATCTTTTATACATACTCTGTCCGGTAATGTTTGGCGAGTTGAATTTAACGGAATATTATTGGTATAACATTCAGCCTTAAGCAATCTATTTAGTAATAACTGGTAATGTATTACCATCTAATTTTTCAATATGTTTTTTTGTTAGTTCAATCATGAAATCCTGTCCCTAGCTATACATCAATTATCTTATTAGAAATATATTTCTTTGCAATAATATTTTTTCATTAGACTAAATAAAACATTTTACAGAGATGCCTACTCAAAAGTGTGACCTTAAAACTTAATAATTACTCAGAATAATAGTCTTTCAGCCATAGATACATCAAATGACTTATGATAACCGCCAATTCGTGACATCCTTCAGCCTCCAGATACTTTTCAAGTTTCTTAAATGCATTACAAATCAACACATTTTGTTTTTTAGTTCTATTATTCATAGCTTTTTCCTTTCTTTCAAAAGTTGTAGTATTTAAAAAGTTAAAAATAACGAATCTACACTTTTGAGTAGAAAAGGTAAAAGTTTTAGAATAATTGCTAATAATATTTATAAGCTATTTATAACCTTCCGGGTTGTTTTTCTGCCAGTTCCATGCATCACGGCACATATCATCAATGCCTAATTCGGCTTTCCAACCTAATTCTTTATAAGCCTTGGATGCGTCGGCATAACAGGTAGCAATATCGCCTTCGCGACGCGGTTTAATTTGATAAGGTATTTTAACTCCGGTTACTTTTTCAAAAGATTTTATTAAATCCAAGACTGAATAGCCTTTGCCGGTTAAAATCGATAACCGCGATAAAACTGCCTTTATGGTTAACATGCTGAGCCGACAAGAAGGCGCAACTCTAAAAGAGATGGCTGAAGCCCTAGGCTGGAAAGAAAACTCCATCCGCGGTGCAATGTCCGCTTATGCTAAAAAGACAGGCGGAACCATCAACTCCGAAAAAAAGGACGGCATGCGGACTTATTACCTTAAAGCCAACGCCTAAATTATTATCCGGTAAAAAGGGACCGACTAAAATCGGCCCCTTTATTTATTGCTCGTTTTACATCACATTAATTAGGCGTTTAACAACCAATCAAATACGTTCATGCGTTTTATCCCATCGTTTATACCTTGACCAGTATCCATGGATAAAAGATATTTTGGATAGTTGTCAGATATTTTTCTCAAAGGCGTTAACTCTCTTTCTAAAGTCTCGGGATCTAGAGCATACAAAGCCACTTGATAATATTCTATTTCATTGCCATTTTTTTGCGCTATAAAGTCGACTTCAAGGGTCTTGGTATCTGTTTTTAATTTACCGACAGATACATGATAACCTCTGCGAATGAGTTCCAAATAAACAATATTTTCAAGCATATGCCCATAATCCATATCCTTATTGCCAAGGATGACTGTTCTTAACCCTATATCCGAAACATAATACTTCGCATTACTATCTAGATATTGCTTCCCTTTTATATCAAAACGATCACACTTATACACCAAATAACTGTCAATTAAACCTTGTAAATATATATCAATACTTGGTACAGAAACAGATCTGCCGGATGCTTTTAAACCTTTCTCAACACTTCTCAAAGAGGTTTCATTGCCGATATTATCGAAAACAAAACGAATAACATCATCTAATTTATTAGTGTTGGCTATATTGAAGCGTCTGATAATATCCTTTTGAATAGTATTATAAAAAACCGTATTCATTATATAATCATTGATAAGCTCTTTGTTATGCTTAAATTTTACTGTTTGAGGAAAGCCACTCTCAATAATGTAATTATTATATAAATCTTGAGGCGTGTAATTTTCTTTTTCGGCCAAAAGAGCCTCTCTATACTCTTTTAATGAATATGTTTGCATTTTTATCTCGACATAACGCCCACCAAAAGAATTTGCCAAATCTGATGAAAACATGTAAGCATTAGATCCTGTCAGATATAAATCAATATTTTCTCTTAATCGTAGGGTATTAGCTACTTGTTGCCAATTTTCCAGCATTTGAATTTCATCAATAAATACATAATTCATTTTACCGGAGGATAATTTCGATATAACATAATCCAATAAAGCTTTGTAAGGGATTAAAATATTATTATCCTGCAGTTGTAAACCTATTTTACTTGTTTGCTCAAGATCTTCTAAATTTATATCAATAATTTGAGTTTCTGATATTTTCTTTTTAGTTATAAGTTCTTCTTGGAACAATTTGAACAGTTTGGATTTACCGCAACGCCGTACTCCTGTCACTATTTTAACTAAGTCTGTCTGGCCAAACCAAGAATTTAATTTTGCTATGTATTCCGGTCTGTTTATAAGTTTTTCTTTAATATATTGCATATTCAATCCTTTCATTAATGTCATATACTATAATTTACAAAAATGAAAAAATCAATAATTTTCTTATACACACTTTACAATTCGCCAGAAATCAGTAATTTTGTAAAGTGTAAAATTACTCCACGTTAAACCATTCCATACAAGTGGCAAGCAAGTGGTCATAATTGCCTGAGGTCGCCTCCGCCTGAAAGGCATCGCGTTCTTCATGGCTTAAGCCCGCCTTACGCATTTCTCTTAAGCAAATACCAAGTATATTAAAAGCATTACCGTCGGCACCGACAAGTTTAACGGTTATATCAGGATATTTTGGCATGATGTTCCTCCATTTTTTTGAGCTCATTAAACACATCAAAGCGGCGATTAGCCGTTTCATTTCGTCTTGCGAGTGTATAACCACGCCACCGATGCTTTTAATCGTTACGCCGTAGATTTTACAGAGTTTGGTTAAATCCTTGGCAAAGTTTTCATAAGCCCGGGGGTTGACGTCCGAGAAGGCTTTCGGATCCACATAGTAGCGATATTCCTTAATTAGGCGGATCGTGCTCATTTGTCGCTTAAAAGTTTCGGCAAATGTTTCAAGGTTGGTGCTAAGCTCTTCAGCAAACTCGTCCGCGATGTGGCGGCCCCAGCGGCTGTCCATCAGCCCTAAGGTTTGTTGCGGAGTTAAGCCCTTTAATTGGATAATCTCGGCGGTCTTATCCCAAAATGCCTGCATTTCTTTTTTACTTTCGATATGGTCGCTGGCCGTTCCCCAAAATCCCCAGGATTTGTTTTGCGTTTTTAATATCACCATGGCGACCTCCTTATTTAACCTCTATGCCTAAGTAACGGCAGTAACTTGAACCTTCCGGATTGGCGTAGAGTGGCTGTTTATCTTTGCATGTCAGCTCAACCACCTGTAGGTAACCGTCTTTGTATCCGCCTTTTCCTGTTAAGAAGCTGTCTGCTTAAATTTTCTTTAATTGCTAATTGACGTAAAGACATATTATTATCAATTTGTTGTTTCCACGCAAAAGCCTTGACCACCGCTGTTAACAGTGAAGTATCAGCTTCTATCGGCTCTTCTTCAGGTAAACTCACCGATACATGATTATCTCTACGTCGAAAATCCACAGTATATCTTTGGCATCTTCCATAGATTCTTGCGATATTCTGTGGTCGATATAAGGAAACTCAATTTTATCCATTTTAATGCTCCATTTATTCATTTTCAATAAAAAGCGTTGTAATACAACGTTTTTGCCTTTGATTTGCCCATCAGACAATGCAGAAATCGTTTTTTTGCGATAAACTATGCGTAAAATAGCACCACCGCACTGTATGACGAAAAAACGTTATTTACCTTAATTCATATCTTAATAACGTAAACGAAGCAATTTTTTTATAATGTTTTTACCCATTTAAGGCTTATTTACAACTTGCCGTAAATTTTTCACAACGACATTTTATAAAGAATCTATTTTCAGAGAATAACCAGATTTTAAATATTGCTATTACCTAAGAATCCTTTAAGATAAGAAAAAAAGGAGACTAAAATGGCAAATCCGTTTAAAATAGGCACAAAACCTTATGAAGATTTTGAAACATTGTCAGATTTGCAATGGCATTGCACAAAGTGTGAATTAAAATCTGGTCAAGCTAAAACTTGGCAAGTATGGCGTCAAGAAAAAGGTATACAATTAGACCAAGATGAAAAAGGACATTGGTATAAAACGTTATATTGTGAACATTGTGGTGAAAATACCGTTCATAGGAAACTTAAATCATTGGAATTGGTTGAAGTAAATAAAGCTCGTTCTGGCATTCCAAGTAAAGTTGCTAAAAAGGTAAAACTCTTATATGATAATGAAGAAGCTGTAATGTTGCGTAAATTATCAGACAATGAACTTGAAGTTGACCATAAATTTCCACAAATTCGTTGGGGTGCTAATGAGTGTGATAACAATACTTTATCAGATAATGAGTTAAAGTCAAAATTTATGCTTCTCAATAGAAGTAACAATCTACTGAAATCACGTTATTGCGAAAGATGTTTTGCAGAAGGTAAGCGAGGTTCTTTTCCAGGAATTAAATACTGGTATCAAGGAAATGAGCATTGGCAAGGGGATAATAAGTTTGATGAATGTGGTTGCGTTGGCTGTTTTTGGTATGATCCGTATGAATGGCGTAAACAATTAAATGAAGTATTGAAAAATAAGAACAATGCCTAAATTTAACGATTTTGATTTGAATGATTGGAAAAATCTATCTGATATAGAAACATATAGCTTATGGATTATTGAAAAAAGAGATAATTCTGGGAAACATAGTAATTTTTATCACGGCAACTTTGTTCCTCAAATACCAAGGCAGTTAATTAAGCGTTATACCAAAAAAGGAGAAGTTGTTTTAGATACATTTCTTGGTAGTGGAACAACAATGTATGAAGCCGAAAACCAAAAAAGAAGTTGTATTGGTATAGAATTGAAACAAGAGTTAGTAAATAACGTGTCAAATAATATGCCTTTTATTACTGAAAATTGTTTTTATCAAGCTGTCTGTGGAGATTGCACAACAGATAACACATACACAAGAGTTTCTAACATACTAAAAGAACATAATAAAAAAAGTGTTCAACTGGTTATTATGCACCCACCATATTTTGATATTTTAAAATTTAGTGAAAACCCCGCAGACCTTTCCAATAGTCAAGATTTACAAAGTTTTATATTGTCCTTTGGATGTGCTGTTGAAAAAGCTGTCAATATACTTGATAAAAACAGATATTTAGCTGTCGTTATTGGTGATAAATATTCTGCCGGACAATGGTATCCTTTAGGATTTTATTGTATGGAAGAAGCTCAAAAACATAATTTGTTACTAAAGAGCATTATTGTCAAAAACATGGGTGGAAATCGAGGAAAACAAAACCAAGAAAGTATATGGAGATACCGTGCTTTGAGTAGTGACTATTACATCTTTAAACACGAATATATTTTCCTTTTTAAGAAAGTTAAATGAATGGCAACAACGCACGTTTTTATAGTAGACGATAAAACCTTTAAAGTTCATTTAGAGTATTTATTTGCTGGCACTGGTGGAAAGAATACAGATATGAGCTTTATTACAAATTTAGCTAAAAAAATACATTATTCTAAAGAAAACAATATAATGGGTATGATTGCAGATGCAAATCGTATAAGAGCAAATGACAATATAATATTCTATTTGCAACAAACTCCCGAACACGAAGGCAAATTTTTTGGCATTTTTAAGGCTGTTTCAGATTTTTCATTTATTGAAGATAATGGCACAGAACTTAAGGAAGAACTTGGTAAATGTCTTACATTTAGAACTTTAATTAAGCCATATAAAGTCTATAAATATGGAATTTCTGAATGGGATTTATTAGACAATATATCAAACATTGATACTCCCAAGAAAATGATGTGGTCGTTAATTTACCGAAAATTGAAAGGTAACCGAGGTAATACAATGATTACACTATATGAAGCGCTGCATATAGAAGATTTATTATCCCATATTCCAGATAATGAAATTTTAAATGCTCTCGGTTTTTCTTTTAATTGTGATAACTGCCATATAGAAATTGCAGAAAGAAAAACATATCTAGGACACACCCCGCCAATAGATGTATTTCCTAGAATGAAGGCTAAATATGATGAAGGAAAAGCCTATGAAGCTCATTTACAAGCGTATATTATGAAAAATGTAGCCATAAATTCTGAACTGAAAAATTTGATTTTAAATAATCAAAGCATTGAATGGTTGGGTAATGAAGTTTCTTGTGGCGTTGGTATGCAGAGAATTGATATTGCTTGCACATATAAAAACAACAATAAAAGATATGTTGCTCCCATAGAACTTAAAGCAGTTGAAGTTTATCCCAATATTGTCAAACAAGTTAAAAGATATGTTGATTGGATAAAACTGTATTTCAAAGAAATCAATGAAGTTGACTATATTCAGCCTATTATCATAGCTCCAAGGTGTTCTAATAAATCTTCGATGGACTATATTAATTTTGTTGCAAGAATAAAGGAATTTAATCAACAAGAAAATGTTTTACCCATAAAATATATTGAATTTTTTATTGATAATGATATACATTTTAATAAAGTAGATTATGATAATTAAGGAAAAACAATGAATTACATAGGAAGTAAACATTCTTTATTGGAATTTATTGAGAAATCAATTAACGCTGTTGTTAAAGAACCAGTTAAGACCTTATGTGATGTTTTCGCTGGGACTGGTGCTGTTGGTATATACTTCAAACAAAAGGGTTTACACATAATTGCAAATGATATGCAATATTATAGCTATGTATTAAATCGTCATTATATAGGAAATCATAAAGAGCTATCTTTTAATGGATTAATAGAAGAGTGTAATTTAAATGATACACCTATTACCAATCGTAAAAATGTTGTTTGCAAATATTTAGAGCATTTAGAACCGTTAAAAGGCTTTGTTTATCAGAATTACGCTTTAGGTGGAACAAAAAACAAAGAATACGAACGCCTATATTTTTCAGATGATAATGCAGCTCTATGTGATGCAGTTAGGACTAAAATAGAACAATGGAAAGAAGAAAATAAAATCAATGAAGATGAATATTTCTTTTTATTAGCAACACTTTTAGAAGCTATTGATAAATGCGCCAATACAGCATCCGTATATGGGGCTTTTTTGAAAAAATTGAAATCATCAGCGCAAAAAAGTTTATCATTAACACCAGCAAAATTGATTTTGAATAAGCAAGACCATCAAATATATAATAGCGATGCAAACCAACTAATAGGAAAAATTAGCGCAGATATCCTATACTTAGACCCACCATATAATGCAAGACAGTATTGCGCAAATTATCATATGTTGGAAACGATTGCCAAGTATGATAATCCTAAAATATCTGGTAAAACTGGTTTGAGAGAGTATAAAAACCAAAAGTCATTATACTGCTCAAAATCAAGTGTCAAAAAAGCTTTTGCTGACTTAATTCAAAAAGCAAATGTAAAGTATATATTCTTGAGTTATAATAATGAAGGATTGCTTTCTATTGATGACATTAAAGAAATAATGTCTAAAAAAGGTGAATATGGTTATTTTACGCAAGAATACAATCGATTTAAAGCCGATTCACAAAGAGATTATAAAGCAGATAAAACAACAGAATATCTGCATTACTGCATCGTAAAAAATTAAAAGACATTAAAATAATCTAATATGTTTTTTAGATTTTGACTCTTTTTCTTGAAAATGGAGTATGTTTTTATGCGTAACATCTTGCTTTTTCAAATTAAAATTCCTAAGTCATAGCTATGATTAACAAGACTTGAACTAGGAGTTAATATGAGTAAAAAAGATAAAGCAGTTAAGTTAAGCGTAAGAATGTTAAAGGAAGGAATCAATATTGACGATGCGCTGAAACAAAAACGTAAAGTAAATAATACTGAACGTAAAATAAATCTAACAAAGATAATTGATGAGAACGGCATAACAGCGTACCTTGATGATGATGTCTATACAAGCCAACCTTGGTGGGTAAAATACTTGGACTTAGATACAGAAGTTACTGTGACATCAACTCCATCTTGTATTTTGTTTTACACAGACACTAATTCAAATAGAATATTGGTTTATACTTTTGGGAATGGGCATAATATCTTAAAAAGTGATGTATGTGAAGAAGATTTTGGTTTACAAGTAACATTAAATGTTCTTGATGGTAGTAAAATAAAATCTATAATATTATCGAGTCCAGCAGATCATACAAAACAAAAACAAGAAATTTCAAGTATTTTATCCTCTGTTCAAGATTATGATTTTAACGCAACAAAAGATTTAATCGAAAAATTATCTGGGCAAATTAAAGACAATTATAAAGATATTTTCTTTGCTCCTACAGGAAGAAGTAGTCTATCATTGAAAACAAAGATAGAGAAAAGCGAAATTGCCAATTTATCAATTCAGTTAATTAAAGAATATAAATCAGAAGAATATAAAAAAGATATTTTCCTTTCTAGTATTAACAATATAAAAAAGGCGACTAAAACAGAGCAAATATTGTTAGATGAACAACTATTAACCAGATTGCAAAATAAAAATTTTGATAATGTTTATCTAGCTGACTATGAAATAATAAATCCAGAAGAGTTTTACGCCTATAAATTTGGTAGAAAAACATTTTTTAATTTAGATATATACGAATTGAAAGACGAAGACTTTAATAGCCCAACGATCTTAAATAGAAAAATTAAAATTTTGAAAGAACCACCACTTCAAAATGATGATGCTAGTGATAAAAATACAGAAAATGATGATGTAGACGAAGGTTATATTGCTTGGTCATTAAAAAAATGTCTAGTTGCAGAAGCAGAATTAAATAACCACGTCTTCTATTTATCTAAAGGTATTTGGTATCGTATTGAAGATACTTTTCTGCAAGATGTAAATGAAAAAATAAAAAAATTTAAATGCGAAAATAATTTCTTAGGTAATTATTTTAAAAGTTATAACCAATGCGAAATTATAGATGGAAAATCTGAAATATGCGAACGTTTTATGTACCTGTTTTTCATAGTCCTATATTAGCTTTCCTACTTCTCTTGTCAAGCTAATCTAGTTTTGAACCAAAATTTATATGGGGTTGCTTTCTATTTAATCGGTTTTGAGTGCAGATGGTCGTAAAATATGTGTAACTCGTCGTAAAATCTCTGAGACGTGGTTGTATGGTTAAAAAATAAATTTGTTACTTATTTCATTAAATCGCTTTACTTTCGTGAGATAAAAATAGATTATAGAACAACAATTATATAAGTTTGGTATGAGATGCTATTAAAGAAGAAATTAACAGAAGACACAAGACCTACATTATATCGAGGGTTAAAGTATTGGGGGAAAAAACCTCATAATGTCTGGCGGGAATTGATACAACAACATACTTTGGAAAATGATGTTGTATATGATCCTTTTGCTGGAAGTGCGTTGACATTTTTTGAGGCAATTAAAATTAAAAGAAAACCAGTTATATGTGATATTAATCCTATTACCTTATTTTTAGTAGAAGTATACTCGAAAAATTATGATATAGAAAAAATAAAAAAAATAGCACAGAATATAATAAAAAATTGTAAAACACGGAAATTATATACTCTTAATTACAAAACAATGTGTTCATCCTGTTGTCGCGAAATAGATATATATAATTACAGATGGGTGGATGGGGGTAATAAAGAATTATCGTATAAGTGTCCTTACTGTCATCATACAATAACTGAACAAAATAATATTCGTATATATGGAGAAAAGCTAAACCTATGGAAACCGAGTTTTGATTTAAGTACGTTAGCATCAGTTAATAGTTCTTTTATTCAAAAAATAGGTGGCTCAGATATATCGAATCTATGGACACCTCGAAACTTGGAATTACTGAGTTTATTATTTTCTGAAATAAATAAGGTTGAATATCCTGAAAGAGACGCATTAATGTTTGCGTTTTTGCAAATAGTGCACCTTACAACAAAGATGTGTGCTTTACGAGGGAAAGACGCAAATAGACCTTTGTCTACTAGTTGGGGGAGACCAGCTTATTTAGGGCTAAAAGATTTTATGGAACAAAATCCTATTATGCAATTTGAAAGAGCAATTAATGGTAAAACAGGTATCATTAATTGTTTGTTATCTCGAGATGAATATTTGCCTAAATATTCATATTCAACGAATATAAAAGATTTATCAAAAGTAGATGGTGTGATTTTGTTAAAAGATAGTCGAGAAGTATCAAAAGGCTTTAAGTCCGATTTAGTGATTACAGATCCTCCTTATGGCTCTATTATTCAGTATGGGGAATTATCTCAAGTCTGGAATGTATGGTTAAGCAAGTATGATAAAAGGTATATTGTTTCATTGGATAAAGAAATTATCGTTAATAAGAATAATGGATATGAGCAATATATCCATAATATGACTAAAGTCTTAACTAATTGTCGAAAAATACTTAAACCAGATAGTTCAATAATCATAACATATAATAGTAATAAAACAGAGGATTGGATAGCTTTAAAGCAAGCTATCTATGCTGCTTCTTTATGTATTGAAGAAAAACAAATTCAAGTTAATAAGCGATCTAGCGAAGCTCAAGTTAGTAGTAAGCAAGGGATAGCTATTTCAGATTATTATTTTTCTTTGAGTTCTAAAATTGTTGTTGGATGGAGCTAAATTATGGCTGAAAAGAAAGAAAGTCGATATGATGATAGAAATCAATTGAATGATTTGACTGGTAAAGAATGGTTGAAATTAACTAAAAGTTTTTTCCTTTCTGAGAAATGTGTCGATGATAAAGATGCTTATAAACATCCAGCACCTTTTTTGATTAAAGATATAGAAAAAATGATATCTTTTTTTACTAAAAAAGGAATGACTGTACTTGATCCTTTTATGGGATCAGGTACAACAGCAATAGCAGCACATAATTTGCAAAGAAAATCTATTGGTATCGATTTAAGTCGAGAGTACAAAAATTTAGCACAAGAGCGTTTTGCTAAAAAACATATGATAGAGAATGAAGATTATAATTACATATTAGGCGATGCTTTATTAAAGTTACAAAATATAGATGCTGTAGATTATATTATTACTTCACCACCTTATCATAATATTTTAAAAAATGATTCGAAAGGTTTACGAAAAGATGCTTCCGTTAAAGGTTTTCGTAGTGGGTCAAGAATAGGTGTTGATTACTATTCTGATGATAAAAGGGATTTAGGAAATCAAAAAACATATCAAGACTTTTTGAATCTGTTAGAAAAAATTATGAAAAAATGCTATGCTAAATTAAAAGACAAAAGGTATTGTTCAATAGTGATTAGTGATTTTACAGTCGATAAAAAAGAGGTTTGTGTGCAATCTGATATAGTAAGAATTATGCAAGATATAGGGTTTGAATTTGTTGGGACAATAATACTGCTACAGGATAATAAACCTTTATATCCTTTTGGTTACCCTTATGCGTTCAAAATTAATCATATGCATCAAAACATTATTAATTTTAGAAAATAAAAGGAATTAGAAAATGGGAAATGCAAGAACTTATTTTAAAGACTATGTCGATACAATAAAAGGTTTTAATGATTTTCATAATGAAGTAATTAATATGCCTCGTCCTGATTTCGAAAATATGGGATTGCAGATTTTGCGTGTAATCGCATCATATCTATTACTAATAGAGAACAGTGTTTCATCATATGGTAACAACTATAAAGAAATGATGGGGTTAATTAGTGATGAATTAAAAAAAGGACATTATCCACTAATTCGAGATATATCTTTTGAAAATAAATATTTTAATTTTTTAGACTTGGACAGACATTATGATAATGAAGGTAGAATGTTTCGTCATTATATGGGATTAGCTAGTTTTTGGGGTATGATATATAGTATATCTAGGCAGAAGAAGAAAATAAAATTTGACGTCTGTAATGATTTTGTCTTAATAGAAGAAAATAAAATAAATGATTTTGCGAGAAATCTAGGACTCAATGTAGATATAAAAACAAATGATTTTATTCAAAATCTTAGCGGAATTGCTAGTATCAAATTAAATGCAAACTATCATCCAACATTAGCTATATTAAAATATATGAATGAGATAGGTAGGGATGCTACTGATTTTGAATTATCTGTTTTGTTGGGTAGAATTGATAAAGTACAAGATGAACAAATAATTATCAAAAGAGCATTAGAAATTGGTAAAAAATTCATATCAAGGACGAGACTTGGTCAGCAACAAGAATTTTTTAAAATGATGGGCTGGTTTGATAAAGATACAGAAATTATGTTCTCTTATGCTTCGTCTCAGCAACCATGGTTTAAATTTCAAACATATTTTCTTTTTCTTAAAGATTTTGGATTAGTTACTTATAATAGTGTGACAGGAAGTTACGCATTAACAGAAGATGCAAAAGGATTACTGGGAACATTACCTGCTTCTGTTTTAGATTTGAATAAATTACTCGCCAAATTAGACTTATCATCTGGTAATACGTCTGATGCAACAATGAAAGATATTTTGATAAAGACAAATCTTGATACGTTAAAGGAATTAGTATCCAACGAAAGTTTGATTAAAGAAATCAATAAATATTCATTGCAACATCCTAATATAAGTAAAGATGGAAAAAAGCAGCGAAATCAATTTATTGCAGAATTGGCTAGAATTCGTGAAAATTATAAGTGTCAAGCTGGAACAGAGACATTTGAACGTCCTGATGGTCGAAACTATGTAGAAGCTCATCATATTATAGAGTTTGCAAAAGGTGGACCAGACATACTAGAAAACCTTTTAGCACTAGGTCCTACACCACATACTCAAATTCATAGAGGTTCAGATAAAGCCAGACGTGATATGTATACTCATTTAATGAGTAGAGGAGCTATTACATATAAATTATTTAAAACGATGATAGAAGAATATCACTGCTTGACTGAAGATCATTTAGAATTTTTGGTAATAAATCAGTTAATATCAACACAACAAAAGAGTGAATTACTAACTTTAATGTAATTGTTGTACCTTAAATAACCTTCTTTTCTTCCACATTTGCCTTAATAAACTTATGGGTTTTGTTTTTGTATGGGGAAAAGCGACAGATTCCGCCGTGGGGAGTGGTGGTTTTCTTTTCGCAGAATCGGTAAAATCAGGTTCTACATCAAAGGTAGGGGCAAAGAGTAGTTGCCTAAAGATTATAGAGAGCT
>ERZ842401.2436-NODE-2436-length-24960-cov-4.555631_pt1 | contig 24960 bp, 14 predicted proteins | sample MGYA00521270_ERZ842401 | MGnify/ENA primary metagenome ERZ842401 (study PRJEB31892, sample SAMEA3878208) | bioreactor metagenome | biome: Moose rumen | place: Sweden | collected 2011-10 | study: EMG produced TPA metagenomics assembly of the PRJEB12797 data set... | reverse complement strand
CTCTTCCGATCTTGCGCTGAGCAGCAGTGCCTATGACTTTGAGTAGGATGGTTTCTACTACAACATCACTTCGGTTGCTGATTTAACGGTTCAATTAACCACCAGCGGAGAAGAAAGTGAATACGGAAATACGGTGGCAACTTATAGCGGTGACATTGCCGTACCGAAGACAGTAGAATATTCTGGAAAGACTTTTACAGTCACGAGCATTAACCCCTATGCGTTCATAAATTGTTTTTTGTCTTCTCTAACCATTCCAGAGACTATCGTAGAGGTAGATGGAGACGGAGAAAATATGGGGCTTGCAGGTATTTTCAAAAAACTTATCATAGAAGACAGCGATACACCTATCAAATGCTTCCGTGCCTTGGTGAATGGAGATGTTACGGAATCCGTTTATTTGGGTCGTAATATTGAAGGATGGCAAGATGATAACATAGTGTATGAACATTCCCGTAGTGGTTCCTACAAACAAATAACGTTTGGAGAAAAAGTAACATACCTGAACGATGTGTGCCCAGATTGTGACAACCTGACAACGGTTGTGCTACCTAAGAACATCAAAATACTGAATAGGACATTTGCGGGTTGTGACAATCTAGTCAGTGTCGTTGGCGAAGGTGTTGAAGTTGCTGGTAGAGCCTTTTGTGGTTGTGTGAAACTGGCAAACGTTAATCTGCCTTCGGTAAGAGTGATTGATGATGCATTCAATGGTTGCTCCTTCTCGTCGTTTGAGGTTCCACAAGGGGTCGTTTCTATGGTTGGGTCTTTCCAGGATTGTGCCAACCTTGAGTCGATAAGAATACCTGCTACTGTAGTAAATATAAATGACAGCTATGGTTATTATCCTGCTTTTGGTGGTTGCAATGCTTTAAAAACGATTATTGTTGGAAATCCCACTCCTATCGAATTGAATGAAGACAACTTTGAATCACTTGTCTATCTCAATGCCACACTGAAAGTACCTGTTGGTGCAGCAGAAACTTATCGCAAAGCCAACGTGTGGAAAAATTTCTTTAACATTGAGGAAGATGCCAGTATTACTGATGATATATTTGTCCTTGTGCAATCGGATAGTTATGGCGGCACGATAGAAATCAATGCAAGCGAAACTCTGCCGTCTTATGAAGCAGATCATGGTGATACGTATAGATTTGTGAAAAAGGGGGAGTCTGTTGTAATTACAGCACAGCCTAATGAAAACTACAAGCTATCAAGCTTGAAGATTAATGGCATTGATATGACGGATGATGTAGTTGCCAATGTGTATCATACTACGATAACAGGTAACATGAACGTTTCTGCCTCGTTCAAATACGACTACACGCCTCAGCCGAATCCAGAACCCATTTTTCTGACTATCAAACAGGCTGATAATGGTAGCGTCCGTCAGCGTATCAACAAACAGGATTCGTTCACCTTCTTTATCGAACCGGCTGAAGGATGGCAACTCCACACGGTGACATTCGATGGCCTAGATATTACTTCCGAAGTAGAGGCTGACGGCAGGTTGTACATTAATGGTATTACAGACAATGCCGTTCTGTCTATTGTGTTTGAACGGGGAAACTCAGCCGTAAATGATGTTCAGAGTAGTCGGGCAAAAGTCTATGCCAGTGAAGGAACGATTATAGTCGCCAATGCAGAAAAGGCCGAAACTATACAAGTATATAATGAGGCTGGCATGAATGTCGCTACTCGTCAGGCTGTAAGAAGTACGGAACACATCAATGTCGAGAAAGGACATGTATATATTGTCAAACTAAAGGGGAAAACCGTGAAGTTGAGCATTTGATTACAAGGGACTATACAATTGCCGTTAGCCACTGTGGCATTTTGTGTGTCACAATCCCAACAAAACCGAAAGTTGCCTAATCCTGCTGGGAAATTAGGCAACTTTCGTATAGCAATCTGACTCTTCTCTGTTTTCGCTCTATACATTTATTCTATCCATAGGCCGTCCACCGTGGTACGGACGGTTATAATTTCGGGTCTGTCATTTTTATTAAACTTTTAGTGCATTTGTTTGTTATTCCCGAATTAAAAGGTTATCTTTGCAAAGAATTATGCAATGAGACTATGGACATAGCATTTTTATTAGATAAATATTTCAAAGACAAAAGCAATGTTTCAATTGACGTGTTTGATGCACAGACATTGAATAAGGTATATAGGGATGTGATTAATGCAATGACTTCGCATCTGGAGATTGAGATAAGTGTTCTTCAAGCACTTAGCTATTGTCTGTATGAAATAATGGACAATGTACATATACATTCTGGCAAGCCGTTAGGAACTGCTATCACATATTACGACAATAGAACGGAATCATTAAGCATTCTGATAGCTGATGACGGAATGGGCATAAAAGCATCATTGGCTAGTAACGAGAAATACCAATATGTTACGGAAGCAGAAGCCCTCCAATTGTGTCTTCAGGACTCGATAACTGATGGTAAAGGCATGGGATTTGGCCTTTACACCACTGCAAGACTGATTGAGAGTATTGGAAGAAAATTTATTCTACATTCAGGTACCCATAAGTTGGTCATGGAAGATGGAGCATCTGCTGTCATGGAAAATGGCTGCTGGCAAGGCACGCTTATATACATGGAGATTGGTACAGCCAAGGAGATTGATCCTAAGCAAGTAGTTGACCATAGGGCCGACGCTGCTGAGGAGTATAACGAATCTTTTATTGAAACAGGAGAATTGGAATCATTATGGTAGACTTCAAATTCATAGAATACGGGACGGATTTCGGTACACGTGACATGGGCAAGAGACTCCGTGAACAATTGTTGCCGCTGATTAACGGTAATGAGAAGGTGATTCTCGACTTCACTGGTGTGAATGTCGTGTCCAACTCTTTTGCAGATGAGTGCATCGCAAAACTCCTTTTGGAAATGCCATTAGACGAGCTGAAGCGTCGCACCACTTTTCGTGGTCTCAACCCAATGGCGGAGCGTAGTGTTCTCGTTGCCCTGCAGAGAAGATATAAAGTAATCTTACAAAACCAAATATGATTGAATACATCAAAGGCGAACTGACCGAACTGACTCCGGCCATGGCCGTCATCGAGGCGGCTGGTGTGGGCTATGCCCTGAACATTTCACTGAACACCTATTCGGCCTGCCAGCGGCACCAGTCGCAGGCTGGCGAGGGCGGCAAGAGCCCTGCCAAGCTCTACGTCTACGAGGCCATTCGTGAGGATGCCCACGTGCTCTTCGGCTTCTATAATAAAAAGGAACGCGAGATGTTCGAGCTGCTCATCACCGTGAACGGGGTGGGTGCGAACACGGCGCGGATGATGCTCTCGGGCATGAGCGTGCCCGAGCTGTGCAACGCCATCTCCACGGGCAATGCCAAGCTGATCCAGGCCGTGAAGGGCATCGGCAAGATGACCGCCCAGCGCATCATCGTGGACCTGCGCGACAAGATCGTGGCCCTGGGCATTGCCGACGAGATTCCTGCCGGCGGCACCGTCACGGCTCCTGTGAACAATGCCGTACGCGACGAGGCCGTGGCTGCTCTCACCATGCTGGGCTTCGCCCCAGCCCCCACGCAGAAAGTGGTGGTGCAGATCCTGCAGGAACAGCCCACACTGCCCGTGGAACAGGTGGTGAAGCTGGCACTGAAGCAGATCAAATAGTCTCTCTTACCATCATTAAGAACAGGGCTGATGCAATATTTAGCCCTGTTCTTTCGTTATTTCTAAAGTGTAATATGCGCTAAAGGAGAGTTGAAACGCCTAACATATCTTTTGATCGTCCTGATGAGCATCACGGCACTGGCCAGTGAGCCCCTACAGGACGACGATGACAAACAGCCCAAAAAGGCTACGCCAAAAGCGCAGCCGAAGTCGGTGACAGCCGTGGATGAAAGCATTCCCGACTCGCTGGTGCATACCCGTTGGCGCATACAGAGGACGACACCCTTACTGACAGAAGATGCCGACAGCAGTGCGCTCGACTTGCACATGCCTGAGAACATCAAGCAGGAGGCCGTCTACAACGACTCGCTGAACCTCTACTTCATTGGCTCGAAGATGGGTGACTCCTATCTGAACACGCCCATCCTCATGACACCCGACGAATACATGAAATGGAGCGAGCGGCGAGCCCGCCAGCAGTTCTTTCGCCAAAAGGATGCCGAGACAGCCGCTGCCAAGGGCAAGGAGAAGTTCGACTTCACCGACATGCACTTCGACCTGGGACCTGCAGAGAAGATCTTCGGTCCGGGCGGTGTGCGCATCAAGACGCAGGGAACGGCTGAGCTGAAGCTGGGTGCCACCATCAAGAACGTGGACAACCCCTCGCTTCCCATCCGTAACCGCAAAACCACGGCCTTCGACTTCGACGAGAAAATCAACCTGAGCGTCAACGGAAAGGTGGGCGACAAGGTGGACATGACGCTGAACTACAACACCGATGCCACCTTCGATTTCGACACAAAGAATATCAAGCTGAAGTATGAGGGCAAGGAAGACGAGATTATCAAACTGGTAGAGGCTGGTAATGTGACCTTCCCCTCGAACAACTCGCTGGTGACGGGCGCGTCGAGTCTGTTTGGTATCAGGACTGATTTGCAGTTTGGCAAACTGAAGCTGCAGACGGTGCTCTCGCAGAAGAACTCCACCTCGAAGAGCGTCTCCAGCAAGGGCGGCACCCAGACTACCCCCTTTGAACTGAACGTGGCCGACTATGAAGAGAACCGCCACTTCTTCCTGTCGCATTATTTCCGCGAGATCTACGACAACGCGATGCAGCGGTTGCCTAACATGACCACGGGCATCAAAATCAACCGTGTGGAAGTGTGGGTGACCAACAAGACAGGTACCACGGCCAACTCGCGAAACATCGTTGCCTTCACCGACTTGGGCGAGAACTTGGCGCAGTATATCAGCAACAGCTATTGGTCGGCCAGCGGTTCGCCTGTTCCAAGCAACCAGGCTAATAACGAGTATGCACAGTTGGTGGCAGCCATTGATACCGCCTCGCGCAGCATTGACCTGATTACGGCACGGCTGGAGAGCTTCACCCAGCTGGAAGGCGGAGCCGACTACGAGAAACTGTCGTCGGCCCGACTGCTCACTTCGAGCGAGTATACCGTGAATACCGCCCTTGGTTATATCTCGTTGAAAGCAGGGTTGCAGACCGATCAGGTGCTGGCCGTGGCATACGAGTACACATACGGCGGCCAGACCTACCAGGTGGGCGAGTTTGCCAGCGACCTGACACAGACCGACAAGACCCTCTTTGTGAAGTCGTTGAAGAACACGTCGAACAACCCCTCGCAAGGCAACTGGCGACTGATGATGAAGAACGTCTACTATCTGGCCACCAATATTGAGCGGGAGAAGTTCCGTCTCGACATCAAGTACCAGAGCGACACCACGGGCACCTATCTGTCCTATCTGCCCGAAGCCGCACTGAAGAGCACCACCCTGTTGAAGGTGATGGGACTCGACCGTTTGGATAATAACCAGAAAGCCCATTCTGACGGGCGTTTCGACTTTGTGCAGGGCTATACGGTCGACAACGGTCGTGTGTTCCTGCCTGCTGCCGAGCCCTTCGGTGCCTATCTGCGCCGCTACCTGAAGCAGAAAGGGCTGGAGTCAGTGGCCGACAAGTATTGCTTCGATGCGCTCTACGACTCGACAAAGACCTTCGCCAAGCAGAATGCCGAGAAGAACAAGTTCATCATGGCGGGCCAGTTCAAGGGCTCGTCGGCCAATGTCATTTCGCTGGGTGCCTATAATGTGCCGCAGGGCTCGGTGGTGGTTACTGCAGGTGGCGTTACACTGCAAGAGGGCAGCGACTATTCTGTCGACTATGCCGCCGGCGAGGTGACCATCCTGAACCAGAGCATCATTGATGCAGGTACCAGCGTCAACGTGTCGTTGGAAGACAATACACAGTATGGCATGCAGCGCAAGACCATGTTCGGTGTGAACTGGGAGTACGAGTTCAATAAGAATTTTACTCTGGCTGGAACACTGCAGCACTTGCAGGAGAAAGCCCTGATAACAAAGGTGTCGCTGGGTGAAGAACCGCTGAACAACACCATTTGGGGACTGAGCCTGAATTGGAAGCAGGAGTCGCAGTGGCTGACCAAGATGCTCAGCAAGATACCCTTCCTGCATGTAACGCAGCCATCGCAGATCACCCTAACGGGCGAGTTTGCACAGCTGATAGCACACAAGTCAGTAGGCACGCAGGACAACGCCTCCTATATTGATGACTTCGAGAACACCAAGAATCTCATTGATGTGAGCGATGCGAAGGCTTGGGTGCTGTCGAGTGTGCCTTCAAAGACTGTCGATGCCGATCTGGACAAGACCACTGTGGCCAGCGGCTACGGGCGTGCTTTGCTGGCCTGGTATAATGTAGACCCCATCTTCACTCACCGTTCGTCGAGTCTCACGCCGAGTCATATCAAGAGCGACTTGGAACAGCTCTCTAACCACTATGTCCGCGAGGTATATGTCCGCGAGCTCTATCCCAACCGCGACCAGTCGAGCTATAACGGAGCCACCAGCACACTGCCCGTGCTCAATCTGGCCTACTATCCGCAGGAACGCGGTCCCTATAACCTGACCACCCAGTTCAATGCCAACGGCACACTGAAGGATCCTGCCAAGAAGTGGGGCGGCATGATGCGTCGTCTGGAGACCACCGACTTCGAACAGGCTAATATAGAATATGTGGAGTTCTGGCTGCTCGATCCTTATATCTATACGCGCAAGAACGGAACGGCTGCCAAGCACAGTGGCGAGCTCTATATCAATCTGGGCGAGGTGAGCGAAGACGTACTGCGCGACGGCAAGAAGTTCTATGAGAGCGGCATGCCCGTCGACGGTTCGTCGAATTTCACCACCACTCAGTGGGGCCGCATTCCCGTGCAGGCCACCCAGACCTATGCTTTTGCCACCACTGCCGGTTCGCGCGTGTTGCAAGACGTGGGCCTGAATGGCTTGAATGATGCCGAGGAACGCGAGTTTCCCTCCTACAAGCAGTGGTTGGAGAACGTGTCCTCGGTGGTGACCAACGACAGCCTGCTGCAGGCCTGGCGCACCGACCCTGCCGGCGACGACTATCACTACTTCCGTGGCACCGACTTCGACAACCAGCGCGTCAGCATCATGGATCGCTACAAGCGCATCAACAATCCGCAGGGCAACTCGCCAGCCTCTGACAACCAGACCGAGTCATACGATACATCTTATAAGACAGGTCCCGATGTAGAGGATATCAACCAGGACTTCACCCTCAATGAGTATGAACGCTACTTCCAGTACCGCATCCCCATCAGCGATGCTGAGCTGCAGGCCTATAATAACGGTACAAAGAGCGAAGACTCCTATATTGTGGATCATCGCGACTATAATGCCAAGTTGCGCAACGGCGACTCTGCCACTGTCCGCTGGTATCAGTATCGTGTGCCGCTGGCCGTGTTCCAGGAGAAGGTGGGCAGCATTAACGACTTCACCAGCATTCGCTTCATGCGTATGTTCTTAACTGGCTTCGAAGAGCCTATCGTGCTGCGTTTCGGCTCGCTGAGTTTGGTGCGTGGTGAATGGCGACAGTACAGGAAGAACCTGAACACCTCGGCTGGTTCTGAAACAGGTGTGCTGGAGATGAGTGCCGTCAATGTGGAAGAGAACACCGACCGACAGCCCGTGGCATACGTGCTGCCGCCAGGTATTTCGCGCGCCACCGACCCCTCACAGCCGCAGCTCACCGAGAACAACGAGCAGGCACTCTGTCTGACGGTGAAAGACCTGAGCCAGAACGAGTCGAAGGCAGTCTACAAAAACACCAACCTCGACTTGCGTCAGTACAAGCGTATGGAGATGTTTGTGCATGCCAACTATCTGGTGCCCAACAGCACTCAGCTGGAGGATAACCAGCTGGCTGTGTTCATCCGTCTGGGCAGCGACTATACGAACAACTACTACGAGTATCTCATCCCCCTGAAACTCACTCCGGCAGGCATCTACCGCTGGAATGTTCCTGGCGACCGTCCGCTGGTGTGGCCCGAGGAAAATATGCTTGATATCGACCTCAGCGTCTTTACCCGTCTGAAGAAAGCCCGCAACAAGGCACGCTCTACAGGTGCGGCCACCAACTCGCAGCTCTTCAGCGACTACGATCCCGACAAGCCCAATAACCGCATCAGCATCATGGGTAACCCCACGCTGGGTGAGGTGAAGACCATGATTATTGGTGTGCGCAACCTCAGCAGCGACATGAAGTCGGGCGAGGTGTGGGTCAACGAGTTGCGCTTGCGTGAGACCAACAACCACGGCGGTTGGGCGGCATCGGGTGCACTGCACGACGCTCTTCCGATCTACTGAACGTACAGCTCTCCGACTTCGGCACTGTCAACCTGACTGGTCGCTATGTGTCAGAGGGCTTCGGCGGACTGGAAGACGGCATCATGCAGCGCAGCACCGACACCCAGAAATCATACTCCTTCACGGCCAATCTTGAGATGGGTAAGTTCTTCCCCGAGAAAGCCAAGGTCACGGCTCCCGTCTACTACTCGTACACGAAGGAAATTATTGAACCCAAGTACAATCCGCTGGATTCCGACATGGAACTTGACGATGCCTTGGAGTCGGCTGCCAATAGTCATGAGCGCGACTCGATAGAGAGTATTTCCGTGACGCGCAATATCTCGCGCAACTTCTCTATCTCCAATGCCCGTGTGGGCATCAAGAACAAGCGGCACCCCATGCCCTACGATCCCGCCAACTTCTCGGTCAGCTACAGCCACTCGCACCGCAAGACCAGCGGACAGACCACCATCTGGGAGACCGAGGACCAGTGGCGTGGTGCGCTGAACTATACATATACACCTGTCTACAAGACGTGGGAGCCGTTCAAGAAACTGAAGGGGAAATCGAAATGGCTTAACTTCCCCAAGGCATTCGGTATCAACTACTTGCCGCAGAATATCTCGTTTGGCTCTGAGATGAACCGCACCTACTACGAGTTGCAGGAGCGCGATCTGGAAGCCACCGAGAACTCCAGTCTGCCGCTGACGTTCAGCTCGCAGTTCCTCTGGAACCGCGACTTCCAGTTGCGTTGGGACCTCACGAAGAACCTGCACATGAACTTCCAGTCGGCTACCCATGCTGAGATTGAAGAGCCCTATACCCCCATTAACAAGGATCTCTATCCCGACCGCTACTCGGCTTGGAAAGACTCCGTTTGGACCAGCATCAAGCACTGGGGTACGCCGCTCGACTATCAGCAGACCTTCACGGCCAGCTACCAGCTGCCCATCGACAAACTGCCCATCACAGACTGGATCAAGAGCGATGCTTCCTACAATGCCAGCTATTCATGGCTGCGCGGTACTGAGTTGGAAGACGGTTCGTCGCTGGGCAACACCATTTCTAACAACAGCAACCTGAACATCAACGGTGCCTTCAATATGGAGACCCTCTACAACCACTCGCCGTTCTTGAAGAAGGTGAACGAGCGTTTCAAGAAGCAGCCCGTCAAGAAACAGCCTGAGAAGAAGAAAAAGGAACCGAAGGCCACCGCCAAGAAAGCCCCGAAGGACCAGCAGGCTGAGAAGGACGACAAGAAAGAACAGAAGGCTCTGCCGAAAAACAAGAACAGCTATCAGCGCGAGCTGTCGCTGGTGCCCGACTCTGTCTTCACCATCCAGCACGGCAAGAAGACCAAGCGCATCTATGTTACTGCACGCGACAAGAAGGGCAAACCCGTCAATCTGAAGTGGAAGGCTGTCGACGAGAACAAGATCAAGATCTGGGGCAAGGACAGCATGGACATCAAGCTCTCCGTCATGCCGAAGACACCGCTTGAGAAAGAGTGGTGGTACAATCCGGCACAGTATGCATCGCGCTTCCTGATGATGGTGCGCACCGTCAACCTCTCCTATCGTAAACAGCGCTCTATGTCGCTTCCAGGCTTTATCCCCAATGTGGGCGATGCCTTCGGACAACGTACGGGCAGTGTGCTTTCGCCGGGTCTCGACTTCGCCTTCGGACTGGCTGGTGAGGGCTATATCCAGAAAGCCCTTGACAACGACTGGCTGCTTTGCAATGACAGCGTGGCCACGCCGGCAACCACCTCGCAGACCGAAGACCTGCAGTTGAAGGCCACTCTCGAACCTGTTCGCGACTTGAAGATAGACCTTTCTGCCTCGCGTACCATGACTCGCTCGAAGAGCATTCAGTTCATGTATGCAGGGTCGCCCACCACACAGAGTGGTTCGTTCAATATGACAACGATCTCTATTCAGAGTGCCTTGGAGGGCATGGGCGATGCCGCCAACGGCTATGACTCGCCTTCGTTCAACAAGTTCCGTGGGGCTCTCGAGAGCTTCCGTGCCCGTGTGCAGGCCCAGTACGACGGTGCTGCGCCCAATGTGGTAAATGCCGACGGAACGCCTGTTGCAGTCAATAAGGTGGATCCCTATTCGGCCGACGTGATGATACCTGCCTTCCTGTCGGCTTATACGCTGGGTGGCTCGTCGTCGCTCGACCTTTTCCCCACGCTGAAACGGCTGCTGCCTAACTGGACTGTTCGCTACAGCGGCCTGTCGAAGTTGCCATGGATTCGCGACCACTTCAAGAGCGTCAACGTCAATCATGGCTACAAGTCGGTGTTCAGCATCGGTGCCTACAACAGCTACAGTTCGTGGGTGGAGTATATGGGTGGTCTGGGCTTCATCAAGGCCAGCGACGGCTCTTATACGCCCAGCTCGCTCTACAACGTGTCTACCGTCAGCATCAACGAGGCCTTCTCGCCCCTGTTGGGCATCGACATGACGCTGCAGAACAATATGACGTTCAAGGTGGAGTATAAGACCACTCGCGTACTCAACCTCTCGATGACCAGTGTTCAAATCAACGAGGCTCTGTCGAAAGACTGGGTCATTGGCGTGGGCTACAAGATTTCTAATTTCAATCTCTTCGGCATGGGCAAGACCTCGCGCAAGGTGAAGGGGGCCAAGGGCAAGAACAAACAGCAGCAGGACGACAAAGACAAGCAGTCGGCTCAGTCGAAGCGTGGCGGCGTGAACCACGACCTGAACACCCGTCTTGACATATCGTTCCGCGACCAAGCCTCCATCACGCGCGATATCGCCTCAGGCGTGTCTTCGGCCAGCAGCGGCAACTCTGCTTTGAAGATTTCCCTCTCAGCCGAGTACACCCTGTCGCGCTACCTCAGTGCCAGTGCCTACTATGAGCGGCAGACCAATACGCCGTTGCTCTCGGCCAACAGCTACCCCACCACCACACAGGACTTTGGTGTCTCGCTGAAGTTCTCGCTCACCAGATGATGTCTTGCTGAAACATTTTTACCATAGTTTAGTGCATTTTTCAGAATAAATGACTATCTTTGCGACATGGATCTTCATCTCACACTTTTAGGACTGGCCGCCGTGGGCAGCCAGACAGCCGGGGCGCAGACTGAAAACGAATTGCGAAAGGCTACTCCCGAACACCCGAACATCGTGTTCATTCTGGCTGATGACATGGGATATGGCGACCTGCACTGCTATGGTAACCGCTATATCCAGACACCCAACATTGACCGTCTCTGTGCTACGGGCACCAGTTTTACGCAGGCCTATGCCGGCAGTGGCATCAGTTCGCCCTCGCGCTGTGCGCTGATGACGGGCAAGAACAGTGGCAACGGGCGCATTCGCGACAACCAGTGCTATGCCGGTGGCATGACGGGACTGAAGATTAATCCACGGGGCGACACAACCATTGTGCGGAGAGCGAACTTGTTGGCTGAGGACGTGACGCTGGGAACGGTGATGACGGCAGCAGGCTATCGCACCTGTCTGGTGAACAAATGGCACTTGGACGGCTACGACCCTGGCTCGGCTCCCAACCATCGCGGCTTCGATGAGTTCTACGGATGGACCATTGCCACCGTACATTCGAACGCACCTTATTACTATCCCTACTACCGTTTTCATGGCGACAGTCTGATCAATATCCGTGAAAACGAGAACGATGCCCACGTGCGCCATAATACGGAGATTTCGACCGACGATGCTATCGGTTTCATTCACCGCAACAAGGAGCGCCCGTTCTTCCTCTTCTTAGGCTACGATGCGCCCCATGAGCCGTTCAACATCGATGATACTTCGTGGTATGACGAACAAGGTGACTGGACTGCGAATACGAAACGCTATGCCGCACTGGTCACCCACATGGACTATAACATCGGCCGGCTGCTGGCCACGCTCGATGCCCTCGGTCTGCGCGAGAACACGCTGGTGATCTTTGCTTCCGACAATGGGGCTGCCGTGCAGGCTCCGACTGAACAACTTGACTGCGGCGCTGGTTTGAAAGGACACAAGGGACAGCTCTATGAGGGCGGCATCAAGGTGCCCCTCATCGTCAATCAGCCGGGCCGCGTGCCTGTCAGACAGGTGGACAACTTGGTCTACTTCCCCGACTTCATGCCCACGTTGGCACAACTCTCGGGAGCCCGTCCGCAGCTGCCTGAGCAAATTGACGGCATGGACATCTCGCCGCTGTTCTTTGGTGGACATGCCGATACCGACAGCCGTTATCTGTACTGGGAGTTCCCTGGCAAGCAACGGGCCATCAGGCATGGTGAGTGGAAGTGCGTGACGGTGAAGAAAAACGCACCGTTAGAACTCTATCGCATCAGCGAGGACAAAAATGAGCAGCACAATCTGGCTGCAGACTATCCTGAGCTGGTCAGACAATTGGACGAACAGATGAAGCGCATGCACCACTATTCGCCTAACTATCCGCTGCCCGGCGAACCCTGAACAGCATTCCCACGGCCATGTGAAAAGAAAGCCTTTTGGTGGGCTTGCCTGCAAAAAACGGGGGAAATGGGCTGAAAATGGCCAAAACTATCTTAAAAAGATACGATTTTAGTATTCGTTTTTGCGATTTCTGTATATCTTTGCAGCCATGAACAAGCTATTTACTTTACTACTGGCCTGCCTGTTGGTGGGCGAACTGCAAGCAACGGGAGTGTATAACGTACGTGATTTCGGGGCCAAGGGCGACAGCAAGACGCTTGACTCTCCGGCCATCAATGCGGCCATCGAGGCAGCTGTCAAGGACGGCGGCGGACAGGTGTTGCTGCCTGCCGGTACCTATCTGAGTGGATCGATACGCCTGAAGTCGAACATCGACCTGCATCTCTCAGCCGGCTGCGTCCTTCTGGCGGCTCCCGGTTCCATGAAAGCCTACGACGAGAGTGAGTCCTTTGGCGGGTTCCCTGAATATCAGGACGGCGGACACACCTATTTCCATAACTCACTGATCTGGGCCGATGGCGAGAAGAATATCTCGATCACCGGTCACGGCATGATTGACGGCAAGGGACTGACCCATAAGGACACCGAGAGTGGTGGCAACATCAAGGGTGGCTCCATTGGTACGGGCGACAAGGCCATCGCGCTGAAACTGTGCCGTCAGGTTACCATTCGCGACATTACCATCTATCGTGGCGGCCACTTCGGCATTATCATGACGGGCTGCGACCTGTCGACCATCGACAATGTAACTATTGACACCAACCGCGACGGCTTCGACATTGACTGCTGTAAGTATATGACTATCACTAACTGTCGTATCAACACACCACGCGACGATGCCCTGGTGCTGAAGTCGAGCTATGCGCTGAAGAAGCCCGTGCTCTGCGAACATATCGCCGTCAGCAACTGCAATATCACGGGCTATAAGTGCGGTTCGCTCATCGACGGCACCTACATACCTGAACCCGTCGGCTGGGTGTGCGGCCGCTTTAAACTGGGCACCGAGTCGAATGGCGGCTATCGTAATATCTCGCTCACGAACTGCACGTTCATGTACTCCAGCGGCCTTGCTTTCGAAGAGGTCGATCAGGGCCTGATGGAGAACATCGTGGTCAGCAATATTACCATGAGCCACGTGCACCATTATCCTATTTATATTACCACCGGTTGCCGTAATCGAGGCCCGAAGGAGGTCACTCGCATGAGTTCGGCTCGTGATATTCAGATATCGAACGTCATTGCCGACGACTGCGACTCGCTCTGCTCCATTATCGTTACCGGCATGAAAGACGAACCCGTGCGCAATGTGTGGCTTTCGAACATTCGTCTTTATTTCAAGGGCGGCGGTGCCAAGGAGCTGGTGAACAAGAACTACCGCGAGCAGGGCACGAACTATCCTGAGCCGAAGTTTGCCGGATGGACTCCTGCCTACGGCCTGTATGCCCGCCATGTGGAAGGCCTCTATGTCAACGATGTAACCTTCCGCTACGAGCGTCCAGACTATCGTCCTGCTGTGGTGCTCGACGATGTGAAAGATGCTAAACTTCTGTCAGTTGACGCTCCTACCGAGCAGGGCGTAGAACAAATAGTATGGAAACAAAAAAGATAACTCTCGATACTGTCGTGCGTGGCATCATTGCCATTGTCATCATGGTGGGCATCGTCATGCTGCTCAACCGTTTGAGCAGTGTGCTCCTGCCCTTCTTTGCAGCCTGGCTGCTGGCCTATCTGCTATTTCCGTTGGTCAGATTCTTCCAATACAAGTGCCGGCTGAAGTACCGCATTCTGGGCATTGTCTGTGCCTTGCTTTGTGTATGTCTGGTGCTGGCGGTCTGCTTTTGGCTGATTGTGCCGCCCATGATTGAGGAGGCCGGACGCATCAAGGACGTGATGATTGCCTACGTGGAAGGCAACAGCACGCTGAACAGTATTCCAGGCAAGGTGCAGGACTTCATTCGCGAGCATACCGACGTGGAGCAGCTGAAGGCCATTGTGACGCAGGAAGGCTTTATGGACAGTGTGAAAGAGACCATGCCGAAGGTGTGGGATGTGGTTGCCCAGTCGTTCAGTGTGCTGAGCAGTCTGCTGTCGCTCACCATGATTTTGCTCTATACCATCTTTATCCTGCTGGACTATGAGGAGATTTCCAACGGTTGGCCCAATCTGCTGCCGGAACGCTATCGGGGCTTTGCCGTTCAGCTGGCCAGCGATGTGGAAGAGGGCATGAACAAGTATTTCCGTGGTCAGGCTATGATTGCCTTCCTTGTAGGTGTGCTGTTCAGCATAGGCTTCCTGATTATCGGCTTCCCTATGGCCATTCCCCTCGGCATGTTCATCGGCTTGCTGAACATGGTGCCCTATTTGCAGATGCTGGGCTTCATCCCTACCATCATTCTGGCATTGGCCAAGAGTGCTGAGACGGGTCAGAACTTCTGGATCATCATGCTGATGGCTATTGCCGTGTTTGCTGTGGTACAAGTCATTCAAGATGCCTTCCTCACACCCAAAATCATGGGACAGGTCACGGGCCTGAATGCTGCCATCATCCTGCTCTCGCTTTCTATCTGGGGCTCGCTGCTTGGTATGCTCGGCATGATTATCGCCCTGCCGCTCACCACGCTGCTGCTCAGCTACTATCAGCGCTACATCATCAAGCGAAAAAGACCGATAGAACAATAAAGAAAGGCACCTCGTGAGGGGTGCCTTTCTTTATGTTTATGCGTTGTTGTCTATTTCCCGATGTTCACATTTTCTTTCTTCACACCTTCGCAGTAGCGGAACGTGCCCTCCTGATCGGCGGTGATGTAGATGTTGCGCAGGTTCACGTTCTTGATGGGCTGTTCGGGCAGACCGTTGAAGTAGAAAGCGCGATTGGCTCCGCGGCAGATGATGTTCTCAATGGTGATGTTGCGGAAGCAGGGCGTGGTCTCATCGGCTACGATGCGGGCCTTGGCCGACTGCTGTTCAATGCCATCCATGTCGTCGGTCACCGACTTGCCGTCGTAGTAGAGGTCGAAGGTCAGCGCATCCTCAATGATGTTGTACATGGAGATGCTGTTGATGAAGATGTTCTCCACCACGCCGCCACGTCCACGGGTCGACTTGAAGCGCAGACCAACGTCGGTGCCGAGGAACTGGCAGTCCTTGACCAGGATGTTGCGTACGCCGCCGCTCATCTCGCTGCCCACGGTGAAGCCGCCATGACCGGCGAAGACCGTGCAGCCGCTGATCACCACGTTCTCGCAGGGACGTGCACGCAGACGGCCTTCCTTGTCCTTGCCGCTTTTGATGCAGATGCAGTCGTCGCCGGCATCGAACACCGAGTTGACCACCAACGCATTGCGGCACGACTCCAGGTCGAGGGCATCGCCATTCTGGGCATAGAAGGGGTTGCGGGCCGTGATGCCGTCAATGATGAGATTCTCGCACATCAGCGGATGGATGTTCCATGCCGGTGAGTTTTGGAAGGCCACATTTTGCAGCAGCACATTGCGGCAGTTCACCAGCTGGATGAGCACCGGACGACGGCGCAGGTGTTCCTCCGACGGATACCACAGGTCTTTCTTCTCTGACATGATGCCGCCGTTCTTCGTCATCTTGGCCCACTGCTTGTCGGTGACCTTCCATTTCTTCAGCGGTCGCCAGTTCTGGCCGTTGCCGTCGATGACCCCACGGCCGGTGATGGCCACGTTGACGAGGTCTTTGCCTGTGATGGGCGACTGGCAGCGGCGGTCAGCCTTGCCCTCATAGACGGTCTCGATGACGGGATAGAGGCTCATGTCGCCTGAGAACAGGATGATGGCTCCCTGCTCCAGATGCAGGTCGATGTTGCTCTTCAGTTCGATGGGCCCCGTGAACCACACACCCTGTGGCACCACCAGTCGTCCTCCGCCTTTCTGGCTCAGTGCGTCGATGGCCTTTGCAAAGGCCTCGGTGCAGAGCGAGGTGCCGTCGCCCTTGGCTCCAAAGTCCTTCAGGTTCACCAAGTGGTTGGGGAACGTGGGCACCGTCACCTCCGGCATTGAGAAAGGCAGGTTGCTGGTGTAGATACTATACGGATTGTTGTTGGCTGCCTGCATGCCTGTGGCAAGAGTCAGCAGCAATGCGGTTGCTAATTGTTTCGTCAGTTTCATCATTTTGTGTCAGAGAAAAATTCTATAATTCTCAAATTCTCGATAATAATTAGTACAGCACCATACCGCCGTTGGGCTGCATCTCAACGGCGTACAGGCCTTTCTTGTTCTTCTTCACGGTGTTCTGCTGCGTGTTGATCTGCTTGGTCTTCTTGTCAACGGCATCAATGATGATGTTGCTCACGTTGTAGCTGTTGAGGTCGAGCACCATCTTCTGCGGCTCCTTCAAAGCGTTCAGGCCTGCAATGTACCACTGGTCGCCGTGGCGACGGGCCATTACCACATACTTGCCGGGATAGCCGGCCAGCAGGCGCGTCTCGTCCCATGTGGTGGGAATGGTTTTCAGGAAGTCAAGTTCCATCTGTGGCAAGTCCTGCAGGTTGTTGGGCTGAATGGCGATGCACTGGATGGCAGCCTGGTTGGTAAAGGCTGTGGCCAGTTCGAAGGCATCGGTGGTCTGGCGCAGATGGCGGCTCTTGTTGTCCTTCGACAGGTGCTTGTTCATGATCACGCCGCCCCAGTCCATTGTGGCTACGGCATTGCGGCAGAAGGGGTGCATGGTCAGCTGGAAAGGCTCCTGCTTGGCGTGATAGTCAGAGAAGTAGACATTCTCAGAGGCCAGCACGGCTTCAGAAGAAACGAAGTTGGGATACATGCGCTCCCAGCCACGGGGCAGGGTGCAACCGTGGAAGATCACCTGTATGCCGTAGCGGTTGGCATCGAAGAGAATGTCTTCGTAGAGGCGCATCGTTTCCTGCTTGTCGCCGGCGAAGAAGTCCACCTTGATGCCCTTCACGCCGATTGCTTTCAGCCACTTCATCTCGCGGTCGCGTGCAATGCTGTTGTCCATACATCCGCGTGGGGTCTGCGGCGCATTGTTCCAGGCACCGTTGCTGTTGTACCACAGCATCAGGCTCACGCCCTTCTGCTGTGCATACTTCGAAAGCTCAGCCATGCGGTCGCGGCCAATCTCGGTGTCCCAGCAGCCGTCCACTAAGCAGTATTCGTAGCCCATGGCACCGGCCAGGTCGATGAACTGCACCTGGTCGTTCCAGTTGATGCTATAGTCTTGCCAGATGAGCCACGACCAAGTGTAGCGGCCCGAGCGGTAGTCTTCCGACGGTTCGTAGAGCGGCTTCACCACGTCGTAGGGGATGGTGGTCTCCACGATGGGGCTGAGCGACTGTCCCACGGTGATGGTGCGCCAGGGCGTCTCGGCAGGCAGCGCGATGGCAGCCGTTGCCGAGCCAAAGCCGTTGTTCTCGCCGGGCTGAGGGAAGGCAATCGTGTAGCCCGTTCCTTCGCGATAGTCGCTGAGGTGGGCAGCGCAGTACTGGCTGCTGACACCCGTTTCAGAAATCAGCACCCAGAGTGCATTGCCTGCATTCTGGCCTTTTCCTTGTTGGGGGGATGAGAGGGGAGCCTTAAACAGACACGGGAACGTATATCCCTGTCCGAACTTCGACTTCACTGCCATCGGGGCATCGGGCACGTACTCCTCTTCATAGCTGGGCTTGGTGCGCTCCCAACCCTTCATGGGGTCTATCTGCGGACAAACAAAGGTGGTGGTGCCGTCGGGCAGGGCGAAGCTGGTGGTCTCGCGCTCAATGACGGCGCACTTCGGGTTCATGGCCTCCGTCGCTGCCATCATGGCGAAGGGTGCCTTCGTCTGACGGGGAATCAGGTAGCGGAAAGCCACGTCGTTGTCTTTCACGAAGAACTCCACACTCATGCGCTGCTTCTTGGCGTTCTGGAACTCGGCAACCAGCGTGTTGGCATCATACGAAATGGCCGACTGCTTCACCTGCCGCATCTGGTAGGTGTTCTTCTGGTTGCCCGTCTTCACCTCGCCCATGGTGAGGCCCTGCGTGAAGTCGCCGAAGTCAGCCTTGAAACCCAGTGCCGAGGGCAGCAGTACGCTCTGTCCGTCGAGTGTCACGGCGTATGTGGCGCGTCCGCCCCGGTCGTTGATGGTAACCGTGAGTTTTCCGTTGGGCGATGTCACGCTTGCCTCGTTGGCAAAGGCCGTCAGGGGCAGCAGTGCCAGCAGTGGTAAAAGTAATCTTTTCATCTATTTCTTCGTTTTTTTAAGTTAGTGATCGTGGGTAGTTTTGGTAATTCCCGACAAAGATAAACATTATTTTTGGAATAACCGCAAAACTTTCTCTCTCCAAATACTAAATTCTCTTAATATCGTTTCGTTCAGGTCATAATAAGCGCGATTTTTCGTATCTTTGCCTGCGATAGCTAAAAAGTAATACTCAATTTGGAAGAAAAGATTTTGTTGGATTTACTCTATCAGAGCATGCAGGACTCTGCAAGGGAGGCACGCCTCTCATTGGGGCGGCCATTGTCGTGGGCTACGCGCGAAGAAGCCTTGCAGCAGGTGGCAATGCTGAAAGCAGCCAAGGAAACTTCCTGAACGATTTTTGGGGGGAAGACATGCACCCAGCCAACGTGTTTATTGACGAACTGACAGGTAAGCCGACCTGCATAGACTGCATCGTGAAGTTTGTAATTCCATGAAAACGAAAAAGGCCGCTATCCTTTCGGACGGCGGCCTTTACATGAATATATCTACTTTTTTATTCTTCGTCCCAGAAGTTGCTGCCGCGACTCAGGGAGTTGGAGTATGTATCACCAGTGACTGAAGCTGCCTCTTCGTTATTTTGTGTGAAACTACTGGCTGCTTGCATTAAAGATTCCAGTTTTATGGTGTGCCACTCTGTGGCAGGAATTATATAGTTCTTTTTCATATTGTTTTTGTTTTTAACACGAATGACCATAAATGACCATACGCTCGAGTTCTGCTCGCTTAGCTTGCTAAGAATGATTAATAAATATTATTTCATCACGACTTTTTTGCCGTTAACAATGTAGAGTCCGCGTGTGGGGTTCTTCACCTTGCGTCCCTGCAGGTCGTAGACCTCTTGGGCCATTGTTTCCTTAACCTCTACTTCAGCAATTTTCGTTGTCTCACTTTCGAAGTCAAAGCCCATATAGCGTGCAGGACTAACATTCGCAGTGCTAAGATATGCGCGGTTGGCGGGTAGGTAAGCACCCTCTCCCGATGTTGCTTTGTAGAAGCCTATGCCGCTCGCTTCGTTAGCCAGAATGTAGTTCTTCTTTGAACCTTCACCGTCGTATGCTACCTTCGTGCGTGCGGTGATACCAATGAGCTCGTTATCAGTAAAACTTGTTGATGCGGCATCTGATGTGAAAGGTATCGGCTTTGCTACTGCATTAGGACTATAAAGGATAACTCCTGTTTTTGCAGGAATAATACCATCGGTAATTTGGGTAAGTTCAACAGAAGAGCCATTTGATACAGCTTTATAGGCAGTAATGCCAGTTCCGCTGAAGTCGAGTTTGTTTTTGCTACAGTAAGTAGCATATTTTGCACTAGTAACAGTAACGCTCTCAGCATCACCATAGACTTCTATACTTGAAATACGCATGTTATTCGCATTGGTGACTTTTATAGTGTATATGGTACCTGCTGTTTGTTTGGCGGTCGCGATTTCAAACTCGTGAGCCACTTTGGAGCTTGTTGCTTCTGAACTAACCGCATTATCTCCAACAAAAATATTAAACGTGACGGAACCTGATGCACCAGTCGCTCCATATACAGTTATCTTTTTAACGTCAAATGAGAATGCTGGTAATGACAGAGATGCACCAGTCTTTCCAAGCATCACATTGTCCGTGTCAAAATAATAACCATTGCCACTTGGGCCATATAGTGTTATTGTGTAATCCCCACTTGTATATTCGTGTGTACCAGTCTCTTTTGAACTCGTAGGTATTTTCCATTCGCTATTGTCAGACAGGTCAAGAGTTACAACAGGAACTGGTATTTCAGTGAAATTGGCGGTCAGGGTTACGGTTGCTCCTGTAAGTGTAAACTCTGTCGTGGCAGTGTTGGATGAGGTGGGGGTTGCACCAGTAGCTGTCCATCCGTTAAAAACATAGCCACTATTGGAGACGGCAGTCAAGGTAACTGTATTGCCTACACGAGAGATTATTGAAGTCACGACATCATCTCCTTGTTTAAACGTACCAAGATTGTCTGTCGCGACCAAAGTTACATTAGATACCTGATATGGAGCTGCAGAGAGTGTCACCGTCTTGTTGCTGGCAAGACCGCCACCACTGATGGTGATTGTGCCATCCATATCATCGTTCAAGGCTGTAGGGGCAGCGGTTACAGTAATGGTCTGAGCTGTCGTCACGTCTTGTGCAATAGAAGTAGGTGATACGGTATATTTTGCATTATTGCTAGCAATAGTTAGAGCCCCTGTTAGGTTAGCTGGGGTCACGGTGAAAGTCAGGTTCTTTGTTTGTCCAACTTCAACATCGCTGAAATCAAGCGCTGTTTCTGAAACGGTAGCTGCAGGATTTGTTGCTGCCGATACGGTGATTGCACACGTGCCAAACACAGTGTTCAATGAAGAGATGGCTTTGATGTTTGCAGTACCTGCTCCAACGGCATGAACCACGCCACCACTTGTCACAGTAGCAACACTGGTGTTGTCTGATTCCCAAGTAACACTCTGGCTGGCACTGGCAGGAGTAACGGTAGCCGTCAATGTCACATCCTCGTCACCTGCCGTCATGTCCAAGTTGGTCACCGTAGAGCCGCCCTGTTTGACTGTCACGCTTGAAGGTAATGCTTCTTCATTGACACCCCAAATAACAAAGCGTTTTCCACCTGATGCGGTAAAGGTCAAATCCGTATTAGACGATAGAGCGGTACTGAAGGTTATTACTTTGTAAAAGTTAGAAGAAGCTGTTCCTGATAAAGTGAATGGCGAGTTGCCAGAAATGCCAGAATCGCTAGTTAAAGCAATGTTGTTTGAATATCCTGAAGGAGTAATAGCCAGTGAAATGTTTTCCTTATTCCATCCAGCTGCATGAAAATGTAGGTATTTAGTCCCTGCAGGAACTGTAATCTTAACTGCACCTGTAGCACTTCCTGTTCCTGCTTTTATTGCATCATATTCTGTACCACCACTAACGACTTTGACTTTTGCTGTAGATGCAGAAGTTCCACCCGTAGTAGATAGGGCGATACTACTAGTATAAACTGCCGAATAGTCTGCTTGTCCCCACACATTACTTCCCCCTACCAGGGCACATAGTAGGAGCATTGTTTTTAATAGTAAATGTTTTTTAATCATAATGAATTATTATTAGTTGGTTGATCTTATACCATATTTATATAGAGGCTGAGGCAGGTGCCTCGCATCGCTGAAGGGGAAGCTCACGCTGGCCCAAAAGCGAGTGCAAAATTACGATGTTTTTCCTATTTAACCAAAGAAAACGAACAAAATATGTTCGGATTGCCCGAAAAAGTGATTTCGCGCAAAGCCGCAGAGAGCATATAGAGAGATAAGCGTCACTTTTCGCTCTAATTAAATACAGATTTCGGTGTGATTCAATACAAACCACACCGAGATCTGATATTAAACAGAGCGGAATTTGTTGCTAATTAGACCATGATATGCCGTCAATTGCAGAATGAGTGACAGCAGTGACAGCAAAATTGCCAAAAACTTTTTTGATGGTTTATCTCAGGTAGTCCTTGCGGTCGGGGCCTATGTAGAAGCCGGGCTCGGAAGGCTGGTTATAGCCCACGTTCTGCGTGGCTACCGAAATGCGATAGGGAATGTCGAGCATCAGGCAGTTCATGCGGTAGTCGGTGGGGAAGGGGGTGACATAGATGCGCAGCTCTGACGAGTCGTCGTTGCGCACGATGACCTCTTCGCGCCAGTCGCCCAGGATGTCGGCAGAGAGACAGGGGTTCGACTTTGTGCTGTTGTTGAAGCGACCCTCAAAGCGCTGCACGGTGTCGATGGTCTTCTCCGTCCAGTTGTATTTCGATACCGTCTCGTGGTCGAGCAGTTCGCGCAGCAGGTCGCCGTCCCACCAGATGCCGAAGTTCACGGGCAGGTAGCGGCCGTTGATGACCAGCGTGTTGTCGTGTTGCGGATCCTTGGGGTCCTTGGCCGTTGAGACCACTTCGCCCTTCATGTTGCGGATGCCGTGGCTGTCGGTGCTCCACATCTCCATGCCGGGATTGGTGGGGTCTATGTCGGCGGCCATTGCGCGGCCTACGTCGGTGCGGCTTTTAATCTGGAACACCACCTTGCCTGTCTTGGCATCGCGCAGGTCGCTGCCGTCGCGCTTGTTTTCGTGGCAGTCCCATATATAGAGGTGGTTGTTCTTCGGGTCGGCCACCAGATGGATGGCATCGCCATGGCCGAAGCCGGTGTTGTACAGTCCCTTTCCGTCGTTGTCGACGGCCATCGAGCCGTAGGTGATCTCGTCGAGTCCGTCGCCGTCAACGTCGCAGATGCGCAGGTTGTGGTTGCCCTGTCCGGCGTAAGTGGCCCACTGGGGCTGATTGGTGTCGAAGGTCCAGCGGTTTGTCAGTTGCTGTCCGTCCCAGTCCCAGGCGGCAATGACGGTGCGTGTGTAGTAGCCTCGGCAGAAGATGCCGCTGGCCACCAGCTTGCCCTCCTGGTTCTTGGCACCCAGATAGCCCACGCCGGCCAGATAGCGCTCGCAGCGGTTGCCGTATTTGTCGCCCCATGCAGCCACATCGCCGCGCTCGGGAATATAGGGTTTGGTGTCGAGGGCGCGACCGGTCAAGCCGTCGAACACAGTGATATATTCAGGTCCTTCTATGATGTGTCCGCCCTTGTTGCGCCAGTCGGCCTGACTGTCGCCAATCACCTTGCCGGTGCCGTCAGTGGTGCCGTCGCCCGTCTTCACCATCAGCTCGGCCCGTCCGTCACCGTCGAAGTCGTAGACCATGAACTGCGTGTAGTGGGCTCCTGAGCGGATGTTCGTCCCAAGGTTGATGCGCCAGAGCCGTTCGCCGCTCAGACGATAGCAGTCGAGCAGGGTGGGGCCCGAATAGCCGTAGTGCGAGTTGTCGTGACTGTTCGACGGCTCCCATTTCAGGATGATCTCATACTGTCCGTCGCCGTCCACATCGCCCACAGAGGCATCGTTGGCCGAGTAAGTGTATTCGCCGGTGTCAACCCACTGTCGGCGGCCGCGACCGCGACCCTGTCGGTTGGCGCGTGGCTGCGCACCTTCCATCACAGGCACTTTTCCTCCTTCTGGCTTCTCGAGTTTCACTGGCAGATAGCCCACGGGGGCATCGGCACAGAGCGTGTACTGTCCGTTAACGCTGCCGCCCTTCACCTCGTAGATGGCATCTTCGCCCTGCAGGGGCTGCTCGTCGATGAAGAACGTGCCACCCTTGGTCAGCGGCTGAGGGGTCAGCCGGTGGCCGTTGCGATAGACATCGAAGGCTTCGTGATGATGGTCGTCGCGCAACACGCGCCAGCTGACGACCACTTTGCCGTCGGCTTGTCGGATGGCCACTACGCCACGGTCGAGCGACTCGGTGGCCATTTTCTTCACGTGATAACGCGACTGTGCGCCGGCAGAGCTTCCAGCCAGCATGATCAGGAGCAAAAGAAAGAAATGTTTCATATAGGTGTTTTTTAGATGCTCAGTTCGTCGAGCACCTTGATGAGTTTTTTGTTGAAGGGCTTGTCTGTACGTATGCACTCAGAGAAAGGCACGTAGACCACCTCGTTGTTGCGCACACCCACCATCACGTTGCGCTGTCCCTGCTTGATGGCCTCGATGGCACCAACGCCGGTGCGACTGGCCAGAATGCGGTCGTGGGCCGAGGGACTGCCGCCGCGCTGCAGGTGACCCAGAATAGATACGCGCACGTCGAACTCAGGGAACTCTTTCTTCACACGGTCGGCATAGTAGAGTGCGCCGCACTTGGTACTTTCCGATACGATGACGATGCACGACTTCTTCGACTTGCGTATGCCGCGTGCCATGAAGTGGGCCAACTGGTCTTCTTCCATCATCTCCTCAGGAATGATGGCTGCCTCGGCACCGCAGGCAATGGCCGAGTTCTGAGCCAGGAAGCCAGCATCGCGCCCCATTACCTCAACGAAGAAGATGCGCTCGTGCGAGTTGGCCGTGTCGC
>ERZ842401.2435-NODE-2435-length-24962-cov-4.743847_pt1 | contig 24962 bp, 21 predicted proteins | sample MGYA00521270_ERZ842401 | MGnify/ENA primary metagenome ERZ842401 (study PRJEB31892, sample SAMEA3878208) | bioreactor metagenome | biome: Moose rumen | place: Sweden | collected 2011-10 | study: EMG produced TPA metagenomics assembly of the PRJEB12797 data set... | reverse complement strand
TTAGCTGCTGCCTCCCGTAGGAGTCTGGGCCGTATCTCAGTCCCAATGTGCCCGTTCACCCTCTTAGGCCGGGTAACTATCGTCGCCTTGGTGGGCCGTTACCTCACCAACCAGCTAATAGTACGCGGGCCGCTCCTCCGGCGTGGCCGGAGCCACTTTCACCGCACCACATCAAAGGTGCGCTCGTATTCGGTATTACCCTGTGTTTCCACAGGCTATCCCCATCCGGAGGGTGCATCACCCACGCGTTACTCACCAGTCCGCCGCTCTAGGGAAGGAGCAAGCCCCTTCCTTGCCGCCCGACTTGCATGCTTAAGACGCGCCGCCAGCGTTCGTTCTGAGCCAGGATCAAACTCTCCATGATTATCTCTAAAGCCCGAAGGCTTAAGATTCCTCACTCAAGTCCGACCTCTGCCCTTCTTATCCATAAAGAATTGCTGGCAGTTCTTTTCAGAACCACCGTAGGTCTGTTTGTTTCCTGACCGCTGCCCCGTGGGGACGGCGGTCGGTACGAACCTTCCTCGTTCTGTCTTTCTTTCCTTCCCTTTGCTGCCAAACATCGACCGTCATGCGGGTTTTCCGTGCGACGGTGATAAAGAATATATACCCTTTCCCCGAGCGCGTCAACACCTTTCACAGGAATTTCCCGCTTTTTTTCGCGATTTTCTGTGCTTTTCCCTGCATCTCCTTAAAAGGAAAGGAATTAGAATTTAAAAAAAATACTCATGATGTTCAAAGCAAGACTAAAAATAAAAGAAAAAAGCGCCCATAACAGGACGCCTCTGAAAAACTGCCACAAAAACGGTAAAACATGCACTTCTGCTACAGGGCTTAAAAAACTACTTTGTCTTAAAAAGCGCCGCAAAAGTCCGTATATAATCAATGAAGGATGCATAGCTGAGCACGACACAAACAGAAAAAAGCAGCACCGCAACAAAGTGCAAGGTATCCTGGCAAGCGGAAATGTCAAAGCCAAGCCGGAGCGCGGATTCCACTGCAAGCATGAAAAAACCGGATGCAATATAAAAAACAGTCTTTAACTTTCCGCCCTTGCGCGCCGCAATCGCCGTTCCATTGGAAACAGCCACCATACGAAGGAAATTCATTGAGAATTCCCGGTACAGAATAAGCACGAACAGCAGAATAGGCATATACCGCCGCCCGGAAACAGAAGCCTGTGCGCACAAGAACAGCGTAAGATTCAGCATGACATCGGCAAACGGATCAAAAAGCTTTCCAAAATCGCTTACCTCATTATTCTTGCGGGCATAATGACCGTCCCAATAGTCGGTAAGCTGCACAAGCGCAAGCGCCGGAATCATCACAAAGGCAGAAATCCTTGCAAGAAGCGTATTCTGAGTCCAGATTGGAATAAAGTACAGCAGGAAAAAAACAGGCGCAAAACTGACCCGTACCAATGTAAATTTATTCGACGTTTTCATATAGTTCTAGTATTTCCTTTTCGACGATAAAAGTCAATTCACGCTAAATGCGGGTCTTAAAATCCTGAACAACGCTGATCGATGATGTAACCTGATATTCCGGCAGTTCCACCGCACTGATTTTTAACGCGCGCTCAACCAGAACGGACGAATCTGCAACACCCTGCAGAATAAGATTCTTTCCGTCAATTACGGCACGCAGGAATTCAATATGCAGCTTGTACTCAAAGATGAGTTTGTTCACAAGGTGCTGGCATTTTATGAGTTCGTCAAGCCGCTCGTGCCCCGCACGCTCCTTTTCAGGAGTGATAATGGAACTTTCAATGGCGGCAATCGCGTTAGCGGCCATCTCAACATCCATCACGCCGGTATTGAGCACCATAAGGAAGTGCGAGGGATCGTCAATTTCGGTATTGAAAAAACTTTTATGAAAGCCGGTACGGTTCGTGTCGCTTTCTGTTATGCGCTGAATCGCCTGCTTTTCATTCCAGTCGAATTCCTTCATCAAGCGCTGAATGCGAACCTCATCCTTTGCGACAAAACGGAGCGAGATAAGGTTAGGCAAATCCTCCAAAATGAGAAAGGAACCTCGCCCGATAAGAATGCAGTTTCCTTCTGATGCTGCCTCAAGCACTGCCGTCTGAAGATAGTTCAGATATTCGTCGCGGTCCTTTACGAGAGAGGCAAAAAAACCGGGCTTGCGCTCATCGTATTTCTTGAGTTTTTCAGCCGGAAAGCCAAGGTCAACGATTCGCTTTTCCAAATTATGTCTATCTATGAATTTATAACCGATTTTTTCGGCAACTGCGCGGGAAATTTCATCACCCAGCGAAGCAACCTGTCTTGATATTGCAATAATCGCCATATTTTACTCCTGCAAGAATTCTGAAATGCAACAAAACTCACCTACCATAATAATTCTGAAAGAAAGTAATGTCAAAAAAAAAAGCGCAGGTTTTTCGCCTGCGCCTGTGCATTCTGCATTGCAGAAGGACTATTCTTTTGAGGTTCCGTATGCCTCGTACTTCTTTGAGGAGCTGTAAACACCCTCGCGGTATTCACCGGTCAGGCTCGGAATTTTCATCTTCATACCGGGCATGATGAGGTTAGGATCCTCTGGTTTTGGCATTCCGTTCTTGTTCGCCTGATAAAGGTTTTCCCACAGAAGCGGATTGTTGTACACATAGGGACGACCTGAAATATTCCAATAACAGTCCTTTGTCTCTGCCCACGGACGGACGATGTAGTATTCCGGGAGCGGAGTAACCTCGTACACGCCGTCAAGCGCGGCAAGAGACTGTTTTGCGTAATCAATTGCACCGGCAAAATCCTCTTTTTCGTAGGAAGCGCGGGCATTTTCAAGGGACTCCTTTGCGGCGGAGTACGCCATAGGAAATGTTTTGTCCGCATGAACGCTTTCTGCCCACTGAATGCGGTTTTCGGCGAGCTTGAGCTGCTGATCCGCATTGTAGCGCGCCATCATCATATCGATATACGCCTTTGAGAGCGCGGCATTTTCTGCGGCTTTTTTTGAATATTCAACGGCATCGTCATAGTAGCCGGCATCAAAGGCAAGCTGAGCCTTTTTGTTGTATTCGTCCGCCAGCTTCTGGTAGGTGTTGTTCTTATAGCTGACCGCAAAAAGCGATACCGATGTTACTAGCAGTGCTGCAAGAGCTATCAGTTTTTTCATTATTCAGCCTCCTGTACAACGGAATCTTCCTCAGACTCAAACACTTCTGCTACATCAGCCTCTTCCTCTGCTGGAGAAAGCACCTCATCCAAAGGCTCTGCGGGAGCAACTTCTTGCGCAGCATCGTCAAGGTCGGCATTGTCAGCAGGAACAGAGTCCGTAGTCTCCGTTGCTGAAGCCTCGGTCTGAGCGGCAGGTTCTTCTGCATTCGGCTCTGATTCCACGGTCTGAACGTTTTCCGGCTCCGACGCAGTCTCCGTGGGTTCGGCAGGGGCAACAGCAGGCTCCTCGTAGTCATCAGAAGCGTCGGCATCCTCTTCGCCGTCGATGTATTCAGGAATATCGGCTTCCATGGTCTCTGGCGCAGCATATTCTTCCTGCTCAAGAAGAACGGCATCCTCAGACTCAATGCCTTCAACATTCTCTTCCGTCAAAGGCTTTTCGCTGTCGGCATTAAGCGCATAGCGCGTGCTTTCTTCAACCTTTGCCTTTGCTTCGTCAATCGCCTTTTGAGCGGCGGCACGTTTTTCAGAAATTGAACCGTACAGCACATCAAACTGCTCCTTTGCGGCTACATAATGATTGTAGGCTGACTCGGGATTCTGCATTGCATAATTGGTGTCGCCCGACTTGAATTCCTCGGTCGCCTTTGCGTAATCCTCTTTTGCGGCAACGCCTGCCTTTACGCTGTCCGCGTTCCGCTTGGAAACAAACGCCTGCGTGCGCGCATCTTTTGCCAGTTTTTTATAGGCACGGTTCAGAACATTAAGGAACTTTCCATAGGCATCGTCTGCAAGAGCGAGCAGCTCCTCTGCACTGGAGTCAGAATCTTTCTTTTCTGAAAATGCAGAAAGCGATTCGCTTCCGCTGTCATAATCCGCCTGATCGTAGGAGGCAAAGCCGTTGTCGTCAATTTTAGCCTTTGCAGCCAGCGCGTTCTGGTATTTTTCGAGCGCGGATTTTCTGGCATTCTCTTCGGCAAGCCGTCGGGCTTCCTCGTCATCCTGATTTACCTGCGGTTCCTCAGCAGGAGTTTCTTCTGCCGCAGGAACTTCCTCAATTTCCTCCTGAACCGGTTCTGATTCCGGAGCAGGCTTTGGTTTGGACGCACAAGAAGCCAGCAAGAGCGGTATTGCAGCGCCGCATAGAAAAGCAACATACTTTTTTTTCAAAACAAAAAACCTCCCAATACTTTTTATATATATCGGTATATTTTACTATGAAATTGAATCTATTCGCAATAGTGAAATTTTCGTGCTATAATGAAATACAAGGACGGTAACAATATGGCAGATGATTTTTCATATCAGATAACAGAAAAAATCAAGGTTCTTTCCACAAGCAAGAGCGGCTGGACTCTGGAACTGAACAAGGTGAGCTGGAGCGGCCGACCCGCAAAATTCGACCTGCGAAGCTGGGCACCTGACCACCAGAAGATGGGAAAGGGCGTTACCCTAAGCGACGAAGAGCTTGCCGCACTGCGCGACACCTTGAACACATTGGGCTAAGCGCATCTGCCCGGCTAACTTAATGCCATGCGCAAAAAGCGTTTGAGGTGCAGCTCTCATTCGTACTGGGCGCTTGCAGCTCCCTTTTTTATTATAATCTCGTACAGCAGCTTCTGAAGCAGAACGTCTTCCATGAGAGTGCCGCCGGAGCGGATAGCCACATCCCCGGACGCAAGCACCGCAAGAATGGCAACCGTCTGCCCGCTCGTCCATACTTTTGCCGCCGATGCATACTGCTGGCGCATCTTTTTGCTTGAAAATCCGTTTATCTTAAGATTGAAATCGTCAGTTTTTCCTTCGGATTTTAATTTTTGCCACAGCGACAGTTTTCTGAAACAGCTGGCAAGCCCCGCAATTATCATCACAGAGGAATTTTCCTTTGAGAGGCGGATTTTCTGAAGGATTTCCAGAGATTTTTCAAAACGCTCCTCTGCACCGTCCGCAGCAGATGCCATCTGACCAAAAAGAGAGAAGGCGTTTTCCTCGCGAGTATGAGCAAGCACGGATTCAACATCCTCGGCGGTAATAAAATGCTCCTTTGGAAACAGAATAAAAAAACGGCTGCATTCATTTTTAAGCGCCTCGGTATTGTTCTCTATCATCTCCAGAACGAGCGCGGCACCGTCCTCAGAGATGCCGTATCCATTTTTCGAGAAGAAACCCTGCACCCATGGAAGCTTACGGTCCTCAAACATTTCCCAGAAGACCTTTTTGTTAGCAGCCGGCACAGCCTTTTCTATTTTTGAGTCGATTGAAATTTCATCAGAAACAAGAATCAGTACGCTCGTCTCGCTTTTTGTATTTGAAATCCACGAGACGATGGTATCTACGTCGTCCTTTTTCTTTATGGCATCGGCATTTTTTACGACAACACAGGTTGCGGACGCAAAAAGAGACTCGTTCTGCAGAATGCCCATGAATTCGGCGACAGATGTTTCCGTAGCATAAAAAGAATAGTCTTCCGTCTCGCCGAATTTCTTTTTGAGGGCATTTTTTATGTTGGTTACCGCATCATTTCGCTCACCGAACTCAGGTCCGGTGAACAGATACACAGGAGCCGCCATTTAGTACGTTCTTACGATGTTAGAAAGAATGCCGACAATGCGCACGTCCTGACAGTATATAGGCTGCATCGTCGCATTTTCTGGCTGAAGGCGGACGCGAGATGCTTCCTTGTAATAGCGCTTGAGCGTAATGGCATCCTCAAGCACGGCAACCACAATCTGACCGTCCAATGCCGCAGAAGCCTGCTCTATGACGGCAAGGTCGCCCTCAAGAATTCCGGCGTCAATCATGCTGGAACCGCGCACGCGCAGGGCAAAATAGCTTTTTCCTGGGCGAATAAACGGTTCCGTTAGGTTTACGTAGCCGTCAAGGTTTTCCTCGCTCAAAAGCGGTTTGCCGGCGGCAACGGTGCCAAGCAACGGAACTTTTTCGATGAACGGCTTATCTTCCTTCTTGCGCTCGTCCACAAGCACGCGGATTGAGCGGGAACGCTTTTGTTCCGTAGACAAGTAGCCTTTTTTTTGAAGAGCGGCAATATGATCCTGCACAGCGCGGAGCGAGATGGAAAAATGCTCGCTTATCTCTCGCACCGTTGGCGGGTAGACATTCTCTTCTGTAAATTCAGCAATAAAAGTAAGAACTTCTTTCTGTCGGTCTGTAATTTGTCTCATCGAGCCCCCCAATTATTCCTCTTCAAATTTAGAATCGAACAGCGCAACAATGGCCTCTGCAGCTTCCTTTTCGTCCGCGCCGTCCGTATGCAGGGTAAGCACCGTGTTGTAGCCGGCCGCCATCGTAATAACACCCATGATGGACTTTGCGTTTACCGTCGTGTCATCGCGCGAAAGCGAAACCTCACAGGCAAACTTGTTTGCAGTCTGGGCAATGATTGCAGCAGGGCGCGCATGAATTCCCGCTCGGTTTTTTACAGTAAGAAGTTTTTCTGTCATCTTTCGTTCCTTTTATGCTTTATTTTTATGATTCAGAGAATCTGATTCCCAGAATCAATAATTATCATCTGCACTGGAGAACGCCCGCTGCGCCTCTCCGTTCTCAATCCACTTAAGGACATTCTGATTGAAGTCCCGCGCAGAATTATAGCCCATCGTCTTAAGACGCTCGTTCATGGCTGCTGCCTCAATGATGATAGGAAGGTTTCGTCCCGGACGAACCGGAATGTCTATCGCCGGAATTCTTACACCAAGGAATTCAACGTCCTGCTGGTCAACGCCGATTCTGTCATACGTTTTGGAGGAATCCCATTCCTCAAGCCGAACGACCAACTGAACTTCCTTTTGGTCGCGGATGGAGCCAACGCCATACAACTTGGAGATATTGATGATTCCAAGTCCGCGTATTTCCATATGGTGAGAGATGAGCGAGTTTGCACCGCGCCCGATGAGCGTGTTTCCGTTCACGCAGCGTACTTCCACAATGTCATCGGCAACAAGACGGTGTCCGCGTTCAACAAGCTCAAGCGCCGTCTCGCTCTTTCCTACGCCGGAGCGCCCCATAAGCAGGATTCCAACGCCATACACCTCTACGAATACGCCGTGAAGCGTCTTTTTAGGAGCAAATACGCTGGCAAACACGCGCAGAAGCCTGCTGGAAAAATCCGTTGAATCAAGAGTGGACTGTAGCACCGGGCAGCAGGATTCTTCCGCAAGCTGAAGGAATTCCGCAGTAGGCTCGCGGTTGGAAGAAAACACACAGCACGGAAGATGATAATTGAACAGCGCACGGAGCGTTTCCGTATTATTCTCGTTATGAAGTTTCTGAAGATAGGCGGTCTCACCCCGCCCGAACAACTGCACGCGCTCGTAGGCAAAGGCATCAAAAAAACCCGAAAGTGCAAGCCCTGGGCGGTTGACGTCCGGCACATTGATTGCGCGTGGCAAACCGCGACGACCGGCGATGCATTTTAACTCAAGGGCATCGTGACCGGGCAAATCGAGGTCAAGCATATCAAGAACCGTCAGTTTCTTTTCGGGCATACAATTTACTATACTAATAGAACGTAATTTTTGCAAGGAAATGCAGTCACTTTTTTATAAAATCGCGCGGTATTTTGAACAGTACACGAATCATCGGTCGTAGCTTGAGGAAATATTCATCTTAGCGCGGTATTTTGCCACGGTGCGGCGAGCAATTTTGTACCCACGGAGCTGCAACATGTCCGCAAGTTTTTGATCCGAAAGTTTTTTGTCGCCGGGCTTTTGCGCCGCAAGAATTTTTTCTATCTCCGCACGAACAGCATCGGTGGAAACTTCCGTTGCATTTTGTGCCGCAGCATTTGAATCGTCTGGCGCCTTGGGAACTGCATTTGAAAAAAAGTATTTGAGCGGAAACGTTCCCCAGTCGCAGTGGATGAACTTGCTGTCCGCAATACGGGAAACGGAGGACGGATGCACCTCCAGCATCTGGGCGAACTGCTTTTGCGTAAGCGGAGCTAAATGTCCCGGTCCCTTCCTAAAAAATTCCTTCTGAATGTGAACGATACGGCTGCACGCCGCAATCACTGCCTGAGTTCTGTATGAAAGCGCGTCCAAAAATGATTCCGCAGCCTTAAGCTGGATGCGCACAAAGCGGCTCTGCTCCCTGCTGGCGGCATCCTCCACAGCAGGAACGCCTTCGCCCGCGACAGTGCCTGCCCGCCCGCCATTCGCTCCGTCAGAAAAGCGCTTAAAGTCCGGTGCGACCTGAACCACCGGAATCGTATCATTTGCCGGAACCACGCGGAAATACGAAGTTTCCGTATCCAGCACAAAACCATTCTGCAAATCCTCTTTTTCAAGAATTCCCTGAACGCGTGTAACGTACACGTCCGGGCGGACATACGCCGCGCTGGAAGGGCGGAATTCTGCCGTCGGGTGCGGATTCAAGGTCTGAATAAAATGTATCGCGGCCTCAACAGCCTCAAGCGTAACCTGCCGCCGCTCTATCTGCACGTCATCGCCGGAACGAAACGCAAGATTTTTCTGCTCCTCAAGAAAATCAAGAATCTTGCGGCGGGATTTTTCGGCATGAGGCGGCGTTATGAAGTCAAGATGACCATGCAGAATAAGACGCGCGAGCGATGGACAGTCCTCACGCAAGCGCGCCTGAAGCTCAAGGCTTTCCGTTATGTTCCGGCAGCAGATTCCCGCCGGCTCAAAGCCGCGCACAAGTGCAATGCAATGCTCCAAGAATGCCTCGGTATGAAGAGGATTCTGCGCGTCCAAAAGCGACTCTGGCGCCAGAATGTAAAAGCCGCTTGAATCAAGATTTTCGATGAGCCGCTGGCACAGCTCCGTCTCTGCGGCAGAAAAGCCCGACATATTCAGCTGATGCACCAAGAATTCCTGAAGGGTTTCGGCGGGTGCGGGAGAGCTTTCCAGCATATTCTGAAAATCCTCCGCCGCCTGCATTCCAGCCGCACCCGCAACGCCAGTGCGCACGGAACTGTAGTCGTTCCTACGGCGGAGCGCGGCGGTTCCTTCCGCAAAGGAGTCAGAGACAATCTCCAGCGCAGGATTTTCTTCTGCCTCGCGCAAAATCTCATTGCGCAAGTCCTGACTGTTCATCGAAAGGAATCTGAGAATCTGTATCTGTTTTTGAGAAAGGCGCTGTACCTGAACCTGCGCGGTCTTTTGCACCTGAGACAAAGCCATTTCTGCCATGCACAAATTATAGCATAAATGTATGAAATCGTTTATTATTTTCCTCATGAAAAATTTGAACGAAATGGGAATTCAGATTCCTGAAATACTCTTACCAAAAAATCTTGACGTTTCAACCTGGGCTGTAGTCGCTTGCGACCAGTACACACAGGACAGAGAATACTGGCACTCCGTAGAAAAAATCGCAGGAACAAAGCCGTCCTCGCTTAACCTTATTCTTCCGGAAGTGTACCTGAACGACGCAGACAAGGCACTGCGCATAGAAAAAATCCGGGAACAGATGGGCGCCTACCTGAACGACGGTGTTTTTGCAAATGCCGAGCAAGAAGCAATATACGTTGAGCGAAAGACCGCCTACGGACGAACCCGCCATGGCCTCGTTTGCGCCATCGACCTTGAGACCTACGAATGGAAGCCGTTCAGCAAGGCGCTTATCCGCGCGACGGAAGCAACCATCGTAGACCGCATACCGCCCAGAATGGAAATCAGACGCGGCGCGCCGCTTGAGCTGCCGCACATCATGCTGCTGGTAAACGACCCCGCACATTCATTGGTGGAAGGTCTCGGCGAGCGTGTAAAAGCCGCCAGCCCGGTTTATACAGGCGACCTCATGATGAAGAGCGGAAGCATCACCGGCTGGGCAGTAAAATCAGCGGAAGACCTTGAATATCTGCGCGCCACAGTCGAAGCTCTTGCCGCCAAGAACACCGCACCGGACGGCTCAACGTTCCTATTTGCCGTTGGCGACGGAAACCATTCCCTTGCCACCGCAAAGGCGGTATGGGACGAATACAAGGCCGTGCACCCCGAGGACACGACGAATTCCGCGCGCTACGCCCTTGTTGAGATTGTGAACATCTACGACACTGGGCTTACCTTTGAGCCAATTCACCGTGTCGTTTTCAATGCCGATGTGGCACAGATGACCGCCACGCTCGCAGAAAAATTGGGCGGCACGCTGGAAAGCATGGCAACCGCACAGGAGCTGGAGAACGCCGTAAAAGGCTCTGCCGCGGATTTTGGATTCACATTCACCCAGAACGGCACACAAAAATACATGCTGCTCAGAACAAGCATAACCGAACTTGCGGTAAGCCGCCTTCAGCCGGAGCTTGACGAATTCCTTAAGAATTCCACCGGTAAGCCAGAAATTGACTACATTCATGGAGCGCAGGAAGTATTCCGTCTTGGCGCAAAGGACGGTGCAACAGGAATCCTGCTTCCGCCGGTAGCAAAGGACAGTTTTTTTGCCACAATCAACGGCAGGGGACCGCTTCCGCGCAAAAGCTTCAGCATGGGAGAAGCAGACGAAAAGCGCTTCTATCTGGAATGCCGCCGGCTGTTCAAATAGGCGCCACGCATGGCAGACATAGAAAAATATTACAACAAATTCAACGAGGAGCATCGCCTTACCACCCGCCACGGCATTGTGGAATTCAGCGTGTCAATGCACCACATTCACAAGGCAATCGCAGGGCGGCAAGGTTTGCGCATTCTTGACGTGGGCGCAGGAACCGGTCGCTATTCAGTGCAGTTGTGCCACGAAGGACACGACGTTACCGCCGTTGAGCTGGTAAAACGGAACCTTGAGATGCTTCGGGCAAAGCACGAAAAAATCAAAACCTGGCAGGGAAACGCGCTCGACCTTTCTTTTTTGGAAGAGAACACCTTTGACATCTCACTGTGCTTTGGACCTATGTATCACCTTCATACACAGGAGGAGCGCCTTGCCGTGCTGACTCAGCTGAAGCGCGTTACAAAGCCCGGCGGCATCATACTTGCGGCATACATTCTGAACGAATACGCCGTACTCCGCTACTGCTTTGGAGAAGGAAAACTGCACGAGGTGCTGAAAAACGGCGGACTCAACGAAGACTTCCACTGCATCACGCACGATGAGGACTTGTACAGCTACATCCGACTGGATGACATTCATGAAATTCAGCAGAAGTCCGGTTTGGAGCGTATGTACCTGTTCAGTCAAGAAGGTGCCGCAGACTACATGCGCCGCGAGCTGAACGCAATGGACGAAGACACGTTCCGCCGCTTTGTGGACTACACAATCTGCATAAGCGAGCGACCGGAACTTCTGGGAGCCGGAACACACGCCGTGGACGTGCTTAAAAACAACAAATGAACGAACTCCTCCGCACGAATAAAAAAAGCGGGGCTTCGCAGAGCGTCCCCGCCATTATCTTACTGACATTTTCTATCGTAAATACACCATCAAAAGCATGATATCGCTGTTGCGGATTCCGCTTATGCGCTCCGCCTGACCAAGCGTAAGCGGGCGCACCTTCTCAAGCTTGTTGCGGCTTTCGGCGCTCAAGGACGGAATTGCGCCATAATCAAAATCCGCGGGAATGCGCACGTTTTCCATCTTGTGCATTTTTTCAATGCGCTTGTCCTGTTTTTCAATGTAATACTTATACTTGAACTGAATCAAAGCCTCTTGCCACACATGCTCAGGATAGCCGGGATTTTCGCTGTGCGGCTTTTTTATAAGAAGCGCCACAATCTCGTCAAGCTGCGCGTACTTTGCCTCGACCTGCTCAAGCTGAGCGCGGGTCTTTAAGCCCGCCTCAAAGGCATATTTTGTAAGGCGCTGGTCGGCAGTGTCGTGCCGCAGCTTAAGGCGGTATTCCGCGCGGGCAGTGAACATGCGGTACGGCTCTTTTGTGCCGAGCGTAACCAAATCGTCAATAAGCACGCCAATATACGCCTCGTCGCGCCCAAGAACCAGCGGCTTCCATTCAGGAATCGCCTGAAAATGCGCAAAGCCAGCGTTTTTTTGAAAAACCGCCTCAACGTCGTTCAGACGGCGATTCACGTCGGCACTGATTTCAAAAAAGCGCTTTTCTTCGGCGGCATTCATAACGGCTTTTGGACAGAACGCGCCCGGCTCCTGGCTTGCGGCAACGCCATTCAAATCTGAAGGAAGCGCGCACAACGGACCGCAGAATTCGCGGTGGGCGCGCGCATACAAGCCGGCGTTTATTCCGGCAACAATGCCCTGCCCCGCCGCCTCCTCATAGCCGGAAGTTCCGTTTATCTGCCCAGCGTTAAAAAGCCCGGCAACCCGCTTAGTCTCAAGCGAAGGGAACAACTGCGTCGGCTCAACATAGTCGTATTCAACAGCATAACCCGGTCGGCTCTGCACCGCGTTCTCAAACCCCGGCATGGTGCGCATGAACGCGTCCTGAACGCATTCCGGCAGGCTGGAAGAAAAGCCGTTCAAATAAATCTCGTCCGTCTCAAGCCCTTCCGGCTCAACAAAAATCTGATGGCGCTCGCGTTCTGCAAAACGCATCACCTTGTCCTCAATGCTAGGGCAATAGCGCGGACCGATTCCGCTGATTTTTCCGCTGTACAAAGGGGAACGCCCGATATTCTCACGGATAATTTTATGCGTCTCCTCGTTCGTGTAGACAATGTGGCAGGGAACAAGCGGACGGCAAACCTTCTCCGTGTCAAAGCTGAACGGAATGACTTCCTCGTCGCCGTCCTGAACCTCCAGCTTTGAAAAATCAACCGTCCGGCGCAGAATGCGTGGCGGAGTTCCAGTCTTAAGCCGGCCCGTCGTAAACCCAAGCTTATGCAAGCTTGCCGTCAGACCGTAGGCAGCTGGCTCCCCGATTCTTCCGCACGGCGCGTCGTACTCACCAATAAAAATGCGTCCGCCCAAAAAAGTTCCCGTCGTAAGAACAACGGCACGGCACGGAATGACACGCCCGCGCTCCGTAACGATTCCTGTAATTTTTTGGCGCATTCCGCCCTGCTTTTCGCCAGAAGCCCGCGTCTCGCCAGGAATTGAGCCAACTTCCGCCGCGCTGTCTGAATCCGGAGGAAGCGGAGTCTCACTTTCTACCGTAAGAATGTCGATGACCGTATCCATGAGCGTAAAAAGATTCGGCGTTGTCTCAAGCGTTTTTCTTGCAAGCTGGGAATAGGTGATTTTGTCCGCCTGACTTCGCGGAGCCTGAACCGCAGGACCTCGGCTTTTATTAAGCATTCTGAACTGAATCATTGAATGATCTATGAGTTTTGCCATCTCGCCGCCAAGTGCGTCAATCTCGCGCACAATGTTTCCTTTGGCAATGCCGCCGATAGAAGGATTACAGCTCATGCGTCCAATAGCGTCGGGCGTTTGCGTTACCACCACAGTCTTAAGCCCCATGCGCGCCGCCGCCAGCGCAGCCTCTATTCCCGCGTGTCCACCCCCGACCACCGCAACATCATAAAAATCATAAAATCCAGCCATAAAAAAAGATTATAGTGACTTTAAGCTGGATTCTCAATCAGTTGACATAAATGAAGGGGCTCCAGCATGAAACCTTACTCAAGTGAGGAGAATATAAAAAACGCCCACCCCAGAACTCCGCAAGCGAAGTGTGCAAGGTGGACGCGTGATTTTTACCAGTGAGGTTTCGACTAGCACGGTGGTTGAGCTTGCCGAAACCTCAAACCATTGTTATTTCAGATATGCTCCGTCTTCACCGATTTTGCCGCTTACCTCGCAGGTGCTAGTCTTAAGAACGTAAACGCGCATATTGCCTTCGCCTATGGAATCAGAGGTGAGGGAACCGGAAGAACTTACCGTCTTACCAGTAACAACCTCAATGTATTCTCCGCTTGGGATTCCGCTGAAGGTAGCCTGACCGTTGATTGCAACAAGGGCAAAGCTGTCAACATCATTGTCGGTATAACGTCGCTTGAATGCAATTGAACCAGAACAGCCGTCTGTTGAATACTGACCTTTTCTGAGCGCCGCAATTGAACGGCGGATAAGGTTCAGGCGGCGCACATGCTGCGCAAGGTCATGGTTAAGCGTATTTGCGACAGCTCCGCTTGCAGTGTAAACGCCATAGTCAGTTGCCGTAACCGTTCCTTCAAGATTGTCGCCAAAGTATGCGCGACCAGACTTTTCAAGTGGAACTCGTCCGTTTGCAGGGTCAATGCACAAGCCTTTCTGGAATTCAATCTCACTTCCGTAGTAGATACACGGAATTCCGCGGAATGTGAAAATCAAATCAAGCTTGTCAGGCCAATAGCCGTTGAATCGCTTATCCTCCGGCGCATTGTCAGGCGCATAGTCGTGGCTGTCCACATAGGTTACGTTCCATGTGGCATCGTTAAAGTCTGGGTCGTTCGTATTAACAGCAGTGCTAAACGCATCACCCGCAGAATTGAATGCCCAGTGCATTGGGAAGTCAATCTGGTCAAGGTAGCTTCGCATTGAATAGTCCGGCGTGTGATAGTCATTGCCGTTCAACAAGTGGTTTGCGATTCCACTTGCCCAAGCCGGATGGTCAAAGCTGCTCTTATATGTTTCAAAATGAGCCGTTGCACTCGCGCTGTTCACAGTTGAATCAGTCTGGCTCCATGCAAGATTTTTTGTCTCTTTCCATGTGTAGAAAGCAGGAGAAAGAGCCGGAACGCCCTCGTTCCAACGACCTCGGTAGCGAGCACAGGTCTCACCAAAGATGTAGAAACTTTCGCCACCACGCTCCATGAATGCAGGAATGAATTCCTGATTGAACGTGTAGCGGCTGATATGCTTGACGGTATCAATTCGGAATGCGTCAACGCCCATGTCTATATAGTTGTTGTAGCAGTCCGTAAGGTACTTGAATACGATTGGGTTCTCAGTGTTCAAATCCACGCAGTCGCCTGCCATCTGACCAAGCTGGCAGTTCTCACTGTTCCAGTCAATCTGCTTTGCGTGGTGATAAATCAACTCCGTATCGATTTCATCTTCCTTCATCGCGTTGATTCTGGCCGCATACTGAATGCTGCCAATAGAGTTGTCATAATCAGAGCCGCCAGCCATAGAAAGTCCTGCCATAAGCTGACTGTACTTTTCGCCATCGGTAGCAACCTTCATGAACGGACTTCGTGGCGTGCTTGTAGGTGTTGCAATATCCGGGTTCACATAAGGAGTCGTATCCTTGTCAAACATGTGGAAAATGTTCTTTTCCCCGAAGTTTCCGGAATGATTCAATACTATGTCCTGAATCACCTTTATTCCCTTGTCGTGACAATCGTTGATGAAATCCTCATACGTATAGCCAGTGGACTCATAGCGCGGGTCAACCTTTGAAAAATCGTATGCATGGTATCCGTGGTAGTCGATTCCAGAAGCGTTCTCTACTACAGGCGTAATCCAGATTGCAGAAAAGCCAAGTGCCTTGATGTAGTCAAGCTTCTGAGCAAGTCCCTTGAAATCTCCACGCCAAGCGCAGTCAGCATCACTTCCGAACGGAAGGTATTCGCCGCCCTCATCCCAGCAGTATTCGTTGTTGCTCGTGTCTCCGTCATAGAATCGGGTAGTCATTACAAAGTAAATCGACTCATCGCGGAAATCGCCGCTCCGCTCCGTCTTGTCAAGCACCTTTACGTTCTTTGTAACAGCACTAGAAGAAGCGCCTTCGTTATCTGTAACAGTAAGAGAAATAGTTACCGTTCCTTTTGTGGACGGCATAGTAACAGTAATCGCACTTGTACCGCTTCCGCTCTTAATTGTAGCACCACCCGACACACTCCATGAATACGAAGCAATCGTTCCGCCGTTCTGGTCGTAGCTTGACGTTGCGCTGAACTGCTTTTCGCTTTTTGTTACTGCAGATGAAGCACCTGTGATTTTTGCAACCGGCGGCAAGTTTACATTGCTTGTCGTAAAATTCAAGGTCTTTGCTTCAGAAGCATTGTTTGCAGAGTCATACACAACAGCTTTTACCGTGTGTTCTCCGTTTGCAATATAGGCAGTTTCCCATGTGTAGTTTACGGTCGCACTTGTTCCGCTCATAGAAACAGAAGAAAGAACCGTTGAACCGTCGAGTGTAAGAACAACCTTTGAAAGAGAAGAATTGTCCGTTGCAGTTACAGAAAGTTGAACGTTTCCGCTTACCGCATCAGATGCGCTTGCCACAAATGAAGAAAGAACAGGCGCTACGGAATCCTCTGGGTTTCCTTCGTACCAAGAATTATTCAAGAACCAGTATTCACCAGCCTGTGAACGTGACTGGTCAGCAGTTTGATTAGTCCAAGCTGCATCGTCCATAAATATAATGCTTGCAGAAGTTGCATCGATGGTATAAACGTACCACTTGTCAGATTCTGCCGTCATGGCATTAGTCGTCTTATCGATAGAAGTTCCCGTATTCCAAACATAAATGTACTCGTACTTTGCGTGAACACGGATTTTGTCAGAAAGGTCATTCGCATCATACGGATTTTCAACAGAAATCTGAACCGTAACCTTGCTGAAATCAGACTGAACAGCAGTAAAGTTTGCAGTTACATCGGAAGTTGTAGTGGTATTGTTACCGTTATAGTTCCACTCGCCTTCCGTAATGTAGAGGTCATTTGTCTGAGGGTTACCATTCTTATTAAAAATGATTTTAGAAGCTTTACCAGAGAGTGTTAAATCATAGTTATCACCATTCAAAGTCATTTCATCCCCTGGCCACTCAGTTGCACCAGCATCTCCGCCCCAATAATATGCATGAGTATATCCATAAGATTTCGGCACATGAACCTTAATTTTTCCACTCACAGCACTACCAGAAGTTTCCGAAACGGTAACCGTCGTAGCCTGTCCGCTCACAACCTTAATGGTTTCGCTTGCGGCAACTTCACTACCATTCAGAACAAAAATTTTCCATGTTCCAGGAGCCGCATCAATAACCTTCGTAGTCGCATACAAATCACGTACGTCAGACGCAGGATCCGTAATCTGAAGCTTGTAAGAACCACTGGCAGTTGAAGTGATATTTATCGTTCCCGTAGTCTTGATGTAGCTTGCGGAACTCTTTCCGCTCAGGGTATTAGCAACATAATCAGAAGCAATTGCGTCTGAATCAATCATTGACCAACTGTAATTTTCTGAATCAATATACGTATCGAATGTAGAAGGACTTATAGAAGAAAGTATTTTTCCAAGGCTCCTGAGTTTTGTGTACACGTTTGCAAGAGCTGTCGTTCCTTGAGTTACAGAGCAGGAATTTGAGTTTTTTGAAATATTCGTGATGTTCGCAACAACGGCACCCGCAACCGCATTCTTGCTTGAATCAAAGCCCTGTACGGTTACGATTCGGTTGTTTCCTACAGGAATGCCGGAAACAGAAAGCTGCCCAGAGCCATTTGAAACATCAACATAGTCAGAAGTGATTGCATTCGTAATTCCATCACCAGTTACCGTTGCCCGGGCATACGCAATCGCCCCCACGTCAAGCGCGCGGGAAGCATCCTCCTCTGTACACACCACAAGCGAGCCGTATTCAACGGAATCTTCAATCTTGTCAGAAATGGAATTTGCACACGCCGACACCAAAACCACGGCAAGAGCCGCACCCAGCAGCATTAAGGACTGCCAACACTTTTTGAACATAATTCCTCCAAAGAGTAACTTAAGGACATGCGCATTTCTCCGACCAAAACACGCACTACGCTCGTTTTCAATCGTCGCACCAAGAAGAACAAATAAGAATTGATAAACACTTTTTTTATTAGGTTTATTTTAAACCGGAATTCTCAATAAGTAAAACTTTTTTTTCTTAAATTTAAAAAAATCTCCCATTTGCCCCGCGCGGCGCTCGTTGGTATACTAGGTTCATGGATTTACAGAAGGTCTGCATTATTCTTGATCACCCGGACGAATGCCGCAATATAGGCTCTGCGTGCCGGGCTATGGCAAACTGCGACATAAAGCAACTCAGAATCGTAGGAAAAAAAGAAAGCTACGACACCGAGACCGTCCATCGGCTCGCCATTCACGCCGCGTACATCTACGACGGCGCACAATTCTTTGACTCCATAACGGAAGCCGTAAAGGACTGTGCAATTGCCGCCGGAACCACCAGACGGCGCGGGCAGAACCGCAAGGGAAAGCTCTTCCTTCCCGAGGAATTTGCGGACACTGCAAGCACGCTTACCGGCGCAAGCGGCAAGCCTGACGACGGAACAAAAATCGCCGTAGTTTTTGGAAACGAACGCACAGGGCTTACCGACGACCAGCTTAAGGAATGCAACATGGGCGTAACGATTCCTTCCAGCGAGGAATTCGGCTCCCTCAACCTTTCTCATGCGGTGCAGATTATCTGCTACCACCTATTCAGAAAAAAGAACGACTACCTTACCGGCTACACGCCGCTTACGCGGGAACGGCTGCAAAAAACCGTGAACAGCATTGCGGACAACCTGCAAAAAATCGGCTTCTTCAAATTGAACGGTCGCCCCGACATGGAAGCGTTCTGGAGCGCTCTGCTTTCGCGTGCAGCAATTTCTGAAGGCGAAGCCCAATATCTGGAAAAAATCTTTTCCAAGGCAGCGGGCTTGAGCCAAAAGAACGCTAGAACACCAAATCTTCCGGCTCAATGATGTGGTCGCGGTTCAGTTCGCAGGTAACATGCAGGCAACTTTCCAGCTGACGCACGTTGCCCGGCCATTCACAGCGCTCAATCATGGCAAGCGCCTCCTTAGAAAAGCATCCCGTGCTGAAGCCTTTCTTTTTTAAGAAGGATTCAGAAAGTGGCAGAATGTCTTCGCGCCGCTCACGCAAGGGCGGAATACGCAGCACAGCCTTATGAATGCGGTAATACAACGCCTGATTGAACTTCTTTTCTTCCACCATTTTTTCAAGGTTTGCATTCGTGGCGCATATAATGCGCACATCCACGCGTACCGGCGTTACAGAGCCTACCTTGTAGAAGGTGCCGGTCTCAACAAAATGCAGCAGCTTTGCCTGCACGCTCAAGGGCAGTTCCGCAATCTCGTCAAAAAAGAGCGTTCCGCCGTCTGCAGCAGAAGCAAAGCCTGTGCGGTTCATGGAGCCGGTATACGCGCCACTCAGCGTGCCGAACAGTTCGGATTCCGCAAGCTGCTCAGGAATTGAAGCCATGTTCACGGAAACAAACGGCTTTGCACGCCGTTCTGAAAAATCATGAATGACCTTTGCCATAAGCGTTTTGCCGGTGCCGCTTTCTCCAAGCAGCAGCACGTTCAGGTCGGTGTGCGCCATTTTTTTAAGGCGACAGCGCACCTCATGCATTGCGGAAGAGCTTCCAACCACGTTCGGAAGCTCCCATTCATTGGAGTCAAAAAAATCACACGGACTTTTTTTAATCATCTACAAGCCCTCCCCGCTGAAAAAAAAAATCATTTATCAGCAATTCATAGATAACTAGAAAAAGATTGTGTCAAGAATTACAGAGGGAGTTGCTTCCCGCTATTTTTTAAATAATCTGTAGAACACAAGAATAAGTATATACTTGCAGTAGGGCAAAAGTAAAAATATTTTTAATGGATTTTTTCCCAGCTCATGCCAGAATTCATGCCCTTTGTTGAACACGCTTTCGTCAACCCTTTTGATTCGTTTTGAGAAAATGCCCAGCACGTCCTTATAATAGCAGAAAATGCTGGAAGAAAACCGATTCCGGCGGCGATACGCCCATACAGCCTTGTCCTTTATGCCCTCGCTGACAAGAACCATTGACGGAGCTGCCTTATAGATTGACTGAACGATGTCCTCCTCCTTGTTCTTTGGGTAGTAGCCCACGTAGCGGCCCACGATTTTTAGGTTGGGGAACGTAGCACGCACATTCTTTTCGGCAACATGAAGCGTCTGACCATGAGAACCAAGCAGATACAGCGACTTAAAGTGCGCGTCCAATATGGAAAGAATCTGAATGGTAATGGTGAACGGATTGTAGCGGACTGGAACTTCCTTCTTAAGGAAGCGCGCACCGCTCAAAATGCTCTTGGAAACAGGAATGATAAGGTCTGCGCTGTTAACGTAGTCCTGAAAATCACCGCGACGGCGCGCCTTAAGCAAATCCCATATAGAAAGAAAAACGATGTGCTTTGTGCCGGGCTTTGCAAGCATCTCCAATATGGTAATCTCCAAGTTTTCCGGATGAAGAATATCAATCGGTACGCCTATAAGATTAATTCTTTGATTTGACATTTTTAAAGGTCTCCCATTTCCCCAAGCATTGACTGAACGGCGGCTATGCCGTACAAGGCGGCGGTCTCGCAACGCAGGATGTTTCCTGCAAAATGAATCGGAGCGAAGCCGTCTTTTTCAAGCTGTTCTATTTCGGCGGGGCTTATGCCGCCCTCACAGCCCACCGCAATCGCCACGCGGCGTACATTTTTAGAAAGCACGTCCGTAAGCCTGCGCGTGCGCTCGTTGCGCTCCCATAGGACGAGCGCGACATTCTCACCGATTTTAAAGTTTTGGGCGTTTTCGCCGTCAGCAGAGCTGGTAGCATTCGCAGCGGTAACGAAGCTATCGCGCTTCGAGCCGTCATAGCCCGCCATGCAAGCGCTTTTCCATAAACTGAGCGCCTCTTTTGTTGAGCAGGGCCCGCAAACGTCGGTTTCCACCGCGGAGCCGCTCTGCTGCCGGGCCTCACGCACAATCCGCTCCACGCGCTCTTTTTTTGCGCCGCTCATGGCAAGCACGTTCTGCTTTTGCGAATATTCGCCCGCAATCGGAATGATTTTGGCAACGCCGCACTCCGTAGCCTGCCGTATAATCTGCTCCATTTTAACGGGCTTTGCAATGTATTGCAGAAGCCAGAATTCCACCGCGTTACATGCAGTTTCAGACTGCACAAAGGCAGCCTGCACGCCGCGCGTTACGCTCTTATTCTGTGTATCGGCACATATTTGCAGCGTCATGACACGCTTTTCGGCATTAAGGCGGCAAACCGTCGTATTCTGAAGGCTGCCGTCCGGCAGTCGTACGCTCAGCATGTCGCCGCTCTTAAGGCGCAGTACGCTGTGAAGGTATTTAAAATCCTTGCCGGTAATCTCCAGAATTCCGTCCTTGTCCGGCTCTGCAAAAGAAATGAACTGGCGCATTATTCTGCTTTCTTGTTGCCATAAGCGGAATCGGCTCTGTCTGCGCCCGCAGCTCCTGGCGCGGCTTTTTCTGCCGCCTCATTAGCTTCGGCTTCTTCCTGAAGCTCGCGCAAGGTCTTTGCGGATGCCACCAAAGAAGCAAAATCGTCCGTCTTGTTCAGAACGTCAAGCGCCGCATTCAGCTGCACGTCAAAATCAAGGTCGTAAACCACGCTAGGATTGTGGCGGTTCACCTGCAGGCGGATTATGCGGCGCAAAAGGCGCTCCTCAAGGTCATAGGATTTTTTAAGCTCCTTTGCGTAGGCGGCAATGTCTGCCTCGCTCATGCTTGGATGAGCTTCTACATACGTGTTAACCGCGTCGGATTCAACAAGAGCGGCGTATGCCTTCTCACTTTCTTCACTAAGCGGCGGGAAGGTTACCTCCAAATCCGGCGGAATGCCGATTTTGTCAATGTTTGTGTCGCTCGGTGAATAGTAGCGCGCAATCGTAAGCTTTATTTCTTCGCCGCTATCCAGCGGAATGACAGACTGAACTGAGCCTTTGCCGTAGGAGCGGGTTCCCACAAGATAGGCGATGTGGTGGTCTTTTAAGGCGCCGGAAACAATCTCGCTGGCACTTGCAGAGCCTCGGTTTATAAGCACAACCATCGGCTTGTCGCGCACGACGGTCTTCTGCTCGCTCGCGCTGTACGCCGAATTCTGGTAGGCAAGCCGCCCCTTGGTAGAAACGATAAGCCCTTCGTCAATGAATTTGTCAACCACGTTTACGGCGCTGGTAATAAGTCCGCCGCCGTTGTCGCGCAGGTCAAGAATCATGTTCTCAAAGCCATTTGCCTTAAAAAAGTCCAGCGCCTCCTGAAGCCGCGGCGCGGTATCCGGCGTAAACTGGATAAGGCGCACATAGCCGGTTTTTCCTATCATGCTGTATTTTACCGTGGGAACCTCAATCAGTCCGCGGATTAAGTCCACGGAAAAACGCATCGTTTTTCCACGCAGGATGGTAACGGTAACCGGAGTCCCAACCTCGCCGCGCAGGTTCTTAAGCACTTCCTGCATGGTCATAGGCTCGGTAGGATTTCCGTCAATTTCTACAATGTAGTCCCCGGAAAGAATTCCCGCACGCGCGCCGGGTGTGTCCTCAATCGGCGTGGAAACCTCAACGTACGCGGGCTTTTCTGGCTTGGATTCCGTGGGCTTTGAAATCATCAGTCCTACGCCGCCAAAATGCCCCTCCGTTGTTTCGGCAAGGTCACGCTGCACGCTTTCGTCCAGATACGAGGTGTAGGGGTCATCAAGCGCGTCAAGCATTCCCTTCATCGCGCCCTCGTACAGCACTTTTGGGTCTATGTCGTCAACATAATTCTGCTGAACGAAATCAAATATTGAATTCAGTTTTTTAAGATAGAAGAAATTGGAATTGCGGTCGGAATTTATTGCGGACTGCGCAAAGCACTGCGAAGCAAAAATCGAAATAAAAAGGAACGAAAGCAACGTATTTGAACGGCGTATTATTTTTTTCATAGCATTCATTTTATGACGAACGAAGACATTTTTCAAACATTTACAGTACTTTTTCGCTATGTTATAATGAATTTATGCAAATTTTACCTATCGCGAGCGGAAAAGGCGGCGTCGGAAAAAGCCTTCTTTCTGCAAATCTGGCAATCGCCCTTGGTCAGGCAGGAAAAAAAGTCGTTCTTGCTGACCTTGATTTAGGTGCATCGAACCTGCATCTGGCATTGGGACACAACGTGCGCAACAACAGCATCGGCACCTATCTTACGGACAAAACGCCGTTCCAGAACATCATAGAGGCAACGGAATATGAGAACGTAAGCTTTATTGCCGGAGACAGTCAGATTCCGGGGCTGACGACGCTTAAGGCGGCGCAAAAAACAAAGTTGCTCCGCAACTTTCATTCAATTGACGCGGACTTTCTTATCCTTGATTTGGGCGCAGGAACCCATCAGATTATCCTTGACATGTTCCTTCAGTCGCCGCAGGGAATTCTTGTTACCGCGCCAACCGTTACCGCAACGCTTGACGGCTATCTGTTCCTTAAGAATTCCGTGTTCCGACTTCTGAACACCACATACAAGCGCGGCTCCGCAGGACACCAGTACCTTGAGCAGCTCAAGAGCAATGCTGAAGCAATGAAGACAATCTACATTCCAAAGCTGGTGGAAAATCTTTCGCTCGTTGACCCGCAGAACACGGCGCTGTTCAAGTCGCGCATGAGCCAATTCATGCCGCGCCTTGTAATGAACATGATTGACGACCCAAAGGACGCAGACCGCGCGCAGCGCATACGCAACTCGTGCAGTCAATACCTTGGCATGGATTTGGAATACCTTGGCCTTATGTACCGCGACCAGCTGCAGGACAAGGCGCTTTCTTCCCGGCTTCCGGTAATCATCTACAAGCCGAACTGCGTGCTCTCGCAGGCAATCTACCGCATTGCCGAAAAGGTGCTTGCGGCAGAACCACGCCACTTTGACGCAGACTTTACGAATGAAATTGATTCCTCCGCAAGCTTCATGCAGGCAGAAGAGGACGCAAACGACGACTATAACTTCAAGCTTTCTGGGCTGAACGACCTTATTGGAAGCGGTCAGCTTTCTACCGGAGAGCTTATAGACATGATAAAAATGCAGAGCTACGAAATCACCCAGCTGCGAAAGGAAAACAATCTGCTCAAATCAAAGATTGTAAAGGCCGCGCAGCAGGGCTTCAGGCTGTAGATGCTTACTAAGGAATTGAAAAATGCTTTTGTTCTTGCAATATCCATCTTGGATTCACCCGGAAATTTTTCCTGGAGTACCGGTGCTGGGGCTTTTGCGCTGGTACGGTCTTATGTACATCTTTGCCTTCGCAACCGCTTATTACGTTCTTAAGAACACGATGAAGGAAGGAATGCTCGATTCCGCGGGCTTCAAATGCACGGAAGACGACCTGTTCAGCTTTATTTCCGTGGGAATCGTGTTCCTGCTTGTGGGTGCGCGCGTTTTTTCAACACTCGTATACGACACCAGTGGACTTTTCTGGAAAAAGCCGTGGCTCATCTTCTGGCCGCTTGATTCCAGCGGAAACTTTACCGGGCTTGCGGGCATGAGCTATCACGGAGGATTCATCGGCGGCTGGCTTGGCATGGTCGTCTGGTGCATCTGGAAAAAGAAACGCGTATTTCAGTGGATCGATGCAATGGTATGCGCAATTCCGCTGGGCTACACGTTCGGGCGCTTGGGAAACTTTTTGAACGGCGAGCTGTACGGCCGCATAACGACAATGCCGTGGGGAATGGTGTTTCCGGGAGCGGAACGCTTCAGCAGCAACCTTCCGTGGGTGCAGAACTTCGCGCAAAAAATCGGCATGAATATAAGCGGCGGCATGGTGAACCTTCCGCGGCATCCAAGTCAGCTGTACGAGGCGGTGCTTGAGGGGCTTGTCTTATGGGGAATTCTGCGCCTGGTACGCAAGCATAAAAAATGGGACGGAATGCTCGGCTCAATCTACATGGGCGGCTACGGCTTTGTCCGCTTTTTTATAGAATACTTCCGCGAACCGGATGCGGACATAGGATACCGCATTGCAAAGGACGCGTCCGCCCCGCTCTACACAAACACGAGCCTGCTCAATTTTTCTACCGGTCAGGTGCTGTGCTTTCTTATGATGCTGGGCGCGGTGATTCTTGCCATAAGCACAAAAATCTACTACGCAAAAAAAGACGCAAAAAACGCGCAAGCGTAAAAGCGCATACAAACAAAAAAAAGCGGTGGCTTTGAACTTCA
>ERZ842401.2434-NODE-2434-length-24963-cov-5.938534_pt1 | contig 24963 bp, 18 predicted proteins | sample MGYA00521270_ERZ842401 | MGnify/ENA primary metagenome ERZ842401 (study PRJEB31892, sample SAMEA3878208) | bioreactor metagenome | biome: Moose rumen | place: Sweden | collected 2011-10 | study: EMG produced TPA metagenomics assembly of the PRJEB12797 data set... | reverse complement strand
CGAAGAAGGAGCATAGCCGTAGCTATGTGACTGATGAGAGGGGAAATGTGGTCCGGAAAGACGCATAAGGAAAAAGGATAACCATTTCAAAACAGCTTCTAATTACTATCTTTGTGTCCGCTACAACAACATTATCAATCATACGATGAAATTCTTCAAGACAATCACACTGCTTCTGTGGCTCCTTCCCGCAGCAGCCCTTGCGCAGCCCGAAGGCTCGACCATGCCCTCCCGCGGAGTCCGGGACACCCTGCACCTGACCTACGAAATGCTCGCCGGAACATCCATCCCCAAAACCTATGAGGGGATGAGAAAGCGCCCGGTATTCGTCCAATACTATATACCCAACCTGTCGGACGTCTCCAACCTGCCCATCCTCATAGCCATGAGCGGGGCAGAGCGGAGCGGTTCCGCCCAGATGAACGTCTGGCAGAGGTTTGCCGAGCAGTACGGCATCATCGTCCTCACTCCCCAGTTCTTCCGCAAGAAGGACCTGGAGAAGCTTCCCGAGAACGTAAGGCCGATATATACGACCGGTAATTACTGGGGCAGCAACCGTTACCAGCTGGGCAATGTCGCCACCGGCACCATAGTGGAAGGGGGCGACAAGAAACTCAGGCCCCGCAGCCAGTGGACATACGGAATCATCGAGGCCCTGTTCGACTACGTGAAGATGCAGATCGGCAGCAATGCCGAGGGCTACTATCTGTTCGGCCATTCAGCCGGAGGCCAGTTCGTAGGCCGCATGGCTATGGTGTATCCCGAAGCCCGCATCATCCGCGCCGTTGCAGCAAGCCCCTCTTCATGGGCATGGCCCGCCATAGACGGATTCAAGGGGAATGACGGAAAAATATATGGATGGCCTTATTCAATAAAGGATATCTACAAAGACTACAAGGAGCTTGCCCCCTGCTTCGAGAAGGACCTCTACATAATGGTAGGAAGCCTTGACACCAAGACTGCCGCCCTGGACATGAGCCCCACCGCGATGGCACAGGGTGACCGCAGGACCGACCGGGCCGCCAACTTCTACTCGGCCTGCAAGAAGGTGGCCAAGAAGAACAAACTGAAATTCAATTTCAAATTCGCCGAAGTCGAAGGCGTCGGACACGGCACCAAGGGCATAGCGTTCGGAGGCCCTGACTCAAGGAGCGTCCTTCTCGAGGATCTTGGTCCGAACGCCGCCTTCCGGATACTTTTTGAAGACGTAATCACCGGAAAGGCAGCAGCCAATGCCGGCAAGGAAAAGAAAACCAAAAAAGCCAAGAAATGAGATACTTAACTGCACTGACCTGCACGGCGCTCATCCTCTGCGCATGCGGCACCAAGACGGCCAAACCGACGGCCGCCGGGGAAACCATGGGAGAATTCAAGGTATTGGTATCCAACCCGATAACCCCTGTGAAAAACCAGTACCGCACGAAAAACTGCTGGTGCTATGCCGGAATATCCTTCCTCGAGTCCGAAGCCATCCGGAAAAACAATCTCAAGGAAGAGGATTATCCCGATTTCGCAGAAATGTTCCTGGTGAGCAACGAACTGCGTGAGAGGGCTGTCAAATATGTTCGCCTGAGGGGCAACCTGCGCCTCTGGTCCGGCAGCGAGCCTGAAGACGTGGTCCGCCATCTGATGCCCACCCATGGCCTGGTGCCCCAGGAAGTTATGGACGGCTGGGTGCGCGAAGGAGAACGGGACCACAAGCCCCTGTACCAGGAGGTTAAGGACTACGCCGACTCCGTCATGGCCACAAAGGGCAACCATTTCAACGAATGGCTGCCAGGACTGGAAGCCGTGATCGATTCTTACCTCGGACACTGCCCGGAAACTTTCGAATGGAAGGGCAGGACCTGGACTCCGGCCCAGTACCGCGACTCATTCGGATTGAATCCCGACGACTACGTAAGCTTCACCTCGTTCACGCATCATCCTTTCTATACGCAGTTCCCCATGGAAGTGATGGACAACTGGCGCTGGGACATGGCATGGAACCTTCCCCTGGACGAATTCATGAACGTACTATACGGCGCCCTGGAAAATGGCTATACCGCAGCCTTCGCCTCTGACACCTCGGAGCCGGGTTATGACAGGCAGAGGCGCATCTTCAACTACGACGGCATCCCCACGCAGGAAAGCCGCCAGGAAGACTTCGACCGGAGGCTCACCACTGACGACCACGCGATACATTTCTTCGGCATCGCAGAAGGCCCCGGAGGTATGAAGTATCTGATGGTCAAGGATTCACACGGCCCCAAAGGCGATTTCGGCGGCCTTGACTTCATGTCAGACACCTACTGCCGCGCCAAGTGCGTGCAGTTCATGGTCCACAAGGACGCAGTCCCCAAGGCCCTGCGCAAGAAGCTGGGAATCTAAAAAGCCCGGGGGAACATGCTCACGCGGAACTTCGTACAGTTATAAGGCACGAGCGTTATTTCCGCGGGCGTCCCCATAGCCTGACTTTCGTGCGGCAAGGGCTGGGCGGGCTCAGGCTTCCACCCGGTATGCAACGCGGGTACGGTAAGCGTCACCGGAGCATCGTCAATCCCCCAGCGCCAGACAGACGGCATTTCTTTTCTGGCCACCTTTACCTTTGACGGGTCGGAGGTGGCTATCGCATATCCATAATCCTGACCGGGGACAACCTCATTCTCATCCACATCCCTGAGGGGAAGGCTATAGAGCAGAGGTCCATAGTATACGCAGGCATATGGATTGCAGGCTACGGTGTCTGCCACATCCGGATTCATGCGGCCATGGAAGGCCTTGAGGAAATATTTCGCACGGGGGTATATGTTGTCTTCGCCGGAAACGACATTTACACCCATGGGCAGGCCTACGGTTATCTCATCGCCATTGTGCCAAGTACGGGATATCTTGACGAAGCCTTTATCAGTCAAGAGTTTACATTCTTCGCCGTTGACCGCCAGCGTCATTTCGGAGCACCATCCCGGCACACGGAAATACAGCGGCATCCTGACAGGCGAAGGGCAGGACACTTTCACCGACACCTTCTCCGTAAACGGATAACCCGTGACACATTCCAACCTTACAGTCTTGCCTTTCACCAGTTTTTCAACGCTGCAGGGACCATACAGTGTGTATGCGAGGCCGCCGTCCATCGTGGCCATCCACATATTCTGAACATAATTAGGGATAATCCAATTGCTGCTCCCCACACAGCAAAGGGTGGCATTACCGGTCTTGGAATACATGGTCCTGCCGGCTTGGAAAGTGTCGGGCACCGGCGGGGCCGCGGGAAGGTATTCGTCATACCGGTTGGGGGTCTGATAATAAGTAACGGTTGTGAAATCCCTGCTAACAGGTACCGGGCCTGCATTCAGGAAGGCGCTTTCTATCATGTCTCCCCACCCGGCCTCCCCGGTCAGGCGCAGCATCCATGTCTTCGTCCACATTGCAGCAGGCACATCACAAGTTTCGGTGTGCCGGTTGCTGCCGATGCCGGCAACGAACTCTTCGGCCGACGGCAGTCCGTAGGGCAGGAGGTTGTATGTGTCTATCCAACCCAGAATGTTTGCGGTGGCATCCAGGCTTTCCCTCCTTCCGGTCCAAAGATAAAGCATCGCAGGGATCCTGGAACATTCAAACAGCGTGACACCGTGCCCCGTAGCGTTGTTCCAGCAACTGTCCATGCGCTCCGTCTTTGTAGCCAGGAGATGCTCATAATCCAGTTCAGTCCTGGCGGCGGCATAAGCCTTCATCGTATCCAGGATGGCCCTGTTCCCAGTCATGAGGTAAGTCTCGGTCATCGCGTCGATATTTGTGGCTCCCCGCACCATCTTCCCGCGAGAAAGGGTGGTGCCCTTGTCGTAAACCTCACGGCCGGGCCTCTTCAGGTAATACCGGCTGTAAACCTTGTCAAGCGCCTTCAGGATCCTTTCATCATGAGTCGCCTGATAGTAAGACACGAGACAGCGGCCCATCAGCCCGTGCGCCCAGTTGTTGAAGCCGCCCTTGCTTCTGCTCCCGTTTTCGCTTATGACGATGGAATCCGGTTTCCAGTAAATGAATGTATTGTTTTCACTTGCAAGGACTCCGTCCACAACACTGTCGAGACGCGATGAAGTTTTAGCGATAAGCTTCTCATCATCAAGCATATAACCCAACCTCAAAGCCCCGTCGAGCCAATAGGCGCACTGCTCCAGGAGCCATCCGGTGCTGCTGACGGCATTGGCGTCACCCGACTGCTTCGCATCCATGTCCTTGCCAAGCCAGCCATAGGTGAACACCTGCTCATACTCGTCCAGCGTGCCTGTTATGCCCTCGGCGGCGCAGCGGCTCCAGTCCCTGAGCCACCCTTCAGGTTTCACCGCGCTGACTTCGAGCGGAACGAATTGTACACTTCCGGCGGCATCGCTCCGGTATCTTTCAATCTTGAGGTCGGTTGCATCCTTGACGGGCGACTTACAGGAAAACACAAGCGCCGTCAAGACGATAAAGAAAAGCTTCAGAGTATTTTTCATAATCAGCACAAAAGAGAAGAACATCAGCGAGGGGGCGTCCAGGCACCGGCCTGGGTGCAGACATACGCGGCAGTATCCACCGCGGCCTTGTGTGCTTCCGGCACGGATAACCCCGAAAGCAGGGAGGCGACAAAGGCCCCGGAGAACGAATCCCCTGCGCCCACGGTATCGACCACTTCGACCCTGGGCGTAGGGATTGTGGATTCAGAGTCATCGGTATAGACGGAACTGAACTCCGCCCCGCCGGTAAGCACCACCATCTTCAAGCCGAAAGCGGAGATGAGCTTGCGGCAGGCCGCGCCGTAGTCCAGACCCTGCAGGCCAAACATGGGAGCTATGACTTTTATCTCTTCATCATTGATTTTCAATATATCTGAAAGCTCCATCGATGCGGTGATGATCTCCTTGTTATAGAAATGCTGCCTCAGGTTGATATCATAAACGATAAGCGCATCGGCAGGCGCCGCCTTTATCAAGGTCCTTGTGGTCAGGCGTGAAACCGGGGAGCGCTGCGCGAGGGTTCCGAAGCTGATTGCGGAGCACTTCCCGGCCAGGGACAAAGCCTTTTCGGTAACGGGAATAAAGTCCCATGCGACATCCTCGCAGATAGTATATTCCGGCTGACCGTCTTTCAACTCCACCTTCACAGTCCCCGTGGGATAATCATGGAGCACGGATACTTCCATATTGATCCCGTGGCGACCGGCGGCATCCGTCAATTCCCGGCCCAGGGCGTCATCACCCACGGCGCTTACAGCCCAGCCTTCAGCCCCGTTCTGGGAGGCATGATACGCGAAATTCGCAGGTGCGCCGCCGGCTTTCTTCCCTGTCGGCAGCAGATCCCAGAGGAATTCCCCGAGACCAATAACTATCGGTTTATTGTTCATCGACGTCGAGTTTGAGTTCTGACTGTATCTGCTCAAGGGTTTTCCCCTTGGTCTCGGGCACATATACGGCTATGAACAGGCAGGCGGCAAGGAACAGCGCCGCGAAGATGCCGAAAGCCACGTTGGTGCCCATCGTCGCCTCCATCCAGGGATAAAACTGCACCACCAGGAAGGCGCAGGCCCAGCTGATACCTGTGGAAAGGGCCATTGCCGTCCCCCTGACGCGGGAAGGATACATCTCGGCAGTTACCACGAACAGGAGCGGGGAAAAGGACAGGGCGAAGAAGCCTATGAATGCGATTATCGCAGCTAGCACCCATACGGCGCCGGGATTGGCGATCGAATAGGCGTAGGTAAGATAAGCCATGCAGACAAAGCACCCGAGCCCGCCGGTGATAAGGAGCGTCTTGCGGCCGAACTTGTCCACAAGCCACAAGGCGATGAGGGTGAATACAAGGTTGGCTATTCCGATATATACCGTCTGCAGAAGGGGATCGCTGCCCACACCGAGGTTCTCGAGGATTCCGGGGGCGTAGTTGATCACCACGTTGATGCCGGTAAGTTGCTGGAACACGGCGAGCATGCAGCCGATGAACACGACATGCCCCAGACGGCCCTTGAAGAGGTCTCCGAGCCCCACCTCATTCTTCTTGGGAGAGGCCTTGACGGAGGCCCAGAGCGGACTTTCGGGAAGGGTGAAAAGAAGGACTATGTCAACTATTGCGAAAAAGAACGGCAGGCTGAGCATGAGGCGCCAGTCGGAGCGCACGCCGAAGTTGAAACAGTAGGCCACGAGGATTCCCACGACCACGCCGACCTGGTAGAGGGAGACGAAGGTCCCGCGCAGCTGCGCAGGGGATATTTCTGAAATGTAAGTGGGAATGACGGCAGAAAGTATGCCTACGCCGAAGCCTCCCACGAAGCGGTACAGCGATATCAGCTGCCAGTTGAATGCCGCCAGCCAGCAGCCAAGTCCTGCAAGGGCCAGAAGCACCGCCGAGACCATGAGCATCGGCTTGCGGCCGTATCTGTCGCTCAGGCTGCCGCCGAGAAGTGCACCGAAAAGGCAGCCCACCAGAAGGGAGCCGGTAACGAAACCCTTGGCAAGCGACGAGAGGGAAAACTCGCTTTCAATCAGGTTTATGCCGCCGGACATCCCGCCCATGTTGATACCGACCACGATTGCTCCGAATGCGGCAATCACCGCATAGAGGACAGGTTTTGCATTTTTCATAAGTTTATTTTTGATTTTTGTTTGACATAATCGCTTGGAAGGGCTCCGTAGAAGCTTTTGAAACACTTGGCGAAGTAGGACGGGGAATTGAAACCCGTGGTATAACATACCTCCGCCGCGGTGAGGTCTGTGGTAAGCAGCAGGTCGTGGGCCTTCTTAAGCCTGGCCGTGCGGATATATCCGGAAGGGGATTCCCCGGTACATGACTTAACCTTCCTGTACAGCTGCACCCTGCTGACAGACAGTTCCTTGCATAGCTTTTCCATTGAAAGGTTCTCATCGCCCAAGTTATCGGAAACAGCCCTGTCAAACCGCTCCAGGAACAGCCTGTCTGCATTTTTCACCATTGCGGCCTCTACCTGGCGCTGCATTTTCAGAAGCTGCTCCTTCTGCTGCTCGACGGTCCGTTTCTCGGAGGCCAGCTGACGGTTGAGGCTCTTTTTCTGACGATAGAAATACACCAGGACAATCAGGACGAGCACCATTACAGCCATTGCCGCAACCGATAGCGTAAGGTACTGCCTCTGCCGGCGGTAACTTTCCTGCATCCCGCTCAAGAGGCCGTTCAGGACTGCAATCTTCGCCTGCCGTTCTTCGATATGGCGGCTCTGCATTTCGAGAAGCCTTACGTTGCCCTTGTCAACTATGGATGTCCCCAGACGGATCACCTTGTCATAGGGTTTGCCATGGAGGATGCTGACGGCCGTCTGGATAATCCTGTCCCCTCCTGACGGATAGATGAACGAAGCGTTCAGTATGCCGTCCCGTACAAGTTCCTGGCCGCCTCCCGGGCCGGACAGGGCGTCAACCCCGATGAAAGATATTCCTTTCTGGCGGCCGAGGCTCTTTGCTGCCATATAAGCCCCGTAAGCCATTTCATCGTTATGGGCAAATACCACGTCTATCCTTTCGCCGCTCCTGAGTATCTCCAGCATGCGGTCGTAAGCGTCAGTCCTCATCCAACCTGCATCCTCGGAACGGGACAGTTCCGCGCCGGACAGGGCGGAAGTGAATCCTTCGTGCCTTTCCTTGGCGGGCGTAGAACCCATCAACCCCGTGATTTCCACCACTTTGCCACCGTCAGGAAGCAACCCTGAAACATATTGGCCTATGGATTTCCCGATATAAAAGTTGTCTGCCCCGACAAAGGCGGTAATCTTGTCGGAAGAGACATTCCTGTCGGCCACTATCACAGGTATCCCGGCATCGCAGGCCTTTTCTACGGCCGGAGCCACGGGGCCTTCTTCATTGGGTGATACCACCAGCAAATCAACTTTCTCCTCTATAAACGCCTCTATATCTGCACTTTGCCTCTTGCTGTCGCCCCCGGCATTCCGTATTATAAGGCTTATGTCGTCATAGAACAGGGCTTCCTGCTCCATTTCGCGGTCCATGGCGCAGCGCCACTCGTCGTCCGCACACTGTGAGAATCCTATCACATACTGCCAGCCCGCCGGCTTTCCGCAGGATGCCAGCAGCAGGATGAAGATATATGCGACCGGGCGAATCCTCATTTTGCAAAGGCAGACAAATCGCCGTACCAATACACAGTGGAGGCGTAATCCACCGTTCCTGGCTTCCAGCTGATAAGTTCAAGGTCGAAGCGGAGACTCTCCCGGAACAGCAGGACGTCCGCCATACGGGTGCGCAGGAAGGTATTATGCCCGTGTGAAGACTTTTCATCGGCCCTGGGAGCGCCGCCCCAGGGAGTATGGAAGACATGCACGGGAGCCCACGAGCAGTTGAAATAGTCCTCAGTCCCCGTCCCGAAGACGGAAGGGAAGGCCTCACCGTCGAAATAAATCTTCTCATCCCCTTCACCGTACCAGGCCGGACTGTGGTTGAACAGGGTGAGGTTATCCCCGGCATATATGCCCCTGCCTTGTATTGTTATCCTGTTCCACTCACGGCAAAGGGTGGGATCCTTATACACCGGAAGCCCGTTTTCCTCCTTCCAGGTGGCATGGAAATACAGGGTGTTCTCCCCGAAGGCATAACTCCTGGTACGCACTTGAATGTTGGCCTTCACCTCCGCACCGCTTGTATTGGAAAGGAGTATCACGGCCTCTTTCCTGTATGGCATCACCCAGCGGCTTGTCACAGTGCCGTTTCCGTCTGCTTCCATCTGGCGGCAATGAACCTGGCGCGTACCCATCCCGGACCCGGAGAAGTCAGACAGCGGAACGTTCACGGTCCCTGCCCCGTCGAAGGTGGCAGACAGGATCAATTCCCTCATTATCTTATCCCTGCTATCACCTGTAAGCCCCTTTGCACTGACGGTAAGTTCCGTTACGGCCCGGCTCCCCGCAGGAAGGGTGCATACCAGGGCTTCGCCGGGGCGCAGCGTCGCAGCTGCGGAGCACACTTTGCCTTTAACCGTGCCGCTTTGAAGGCTGCGTGCGGTCTCCCTGATTTTCCGGGAATATCTGATGACGCTGCCGGGGGTGAAAGTCTCCACGGGAGTTCCGTCCGGATAGCGCCGGTGTTCAATCTGATAATACCGCGCAGGTGCCTTCGCCCCCGGGTCCGGTTCCTCCAGGGTTATTTTGCAGGATTTGGCATAAGGTATGGGCAAGAAGAATGTCTGCCCGCCTTTCCTGCCTTTTTCATAATTGGGATGCACCTGAAGCAGGGGGCTTTCCCGAAGTCCGTCGAGCCCGGTTTCCGTAAAGTCAAAGGCCTCCATGACCCAGCGGGGCTCTTTTTCCCCGTCAAAATAGAACCGAAGCGTGGCGCGGGGATTTTTCGTCGTTATCCATATCCTGGTGATGACTCCCGGATGGTTTTCATCAAAAAGCACCTTTTCATTCACGTCCATCCTTATGAAGCCACGCCCGTCGGCATTGGCAAACCATGAAGCGTCTCCGGGTGCCTTCGACCTGCGGTCATGGCTCGAGGTCATCATGGTCCTGTAAGGAAGGACGGGATATTCCGCCGGATAGGCGATATTGCACATTTCGTCAAGCACCGTCCCCATAGTCACCTTGCCCCGGGCCTGCAGGCTCCCGGACAACGCAGCCAAACCCAACAATGTGATAATCAGATACTTTTTCATATTTTCTGGCATGTCATGCAGACAGCCCCGCCGTCCAGGAAACACTCAACGGCATTGTCAGCCTTGATGACCAGCAGGTCGTGGGAGGGTCTTTTTTCCAATTCTGCGCTGACGCTCCCCGACTCCTGGGATATGGTGAATGCGGACGCCCCTGCATCAAAACGGAGCGTCATCCCATATATTTCCATCGCCGGACTTTCCGCAGTAAGGACTATTTTCACATATTCCCCGGACTTCAGGGCGCCGAGGACTTCCTTTACGGGGTAAGCCTGCACCACCTTCCTTCCGCCGTACTCGCCAAGGCTCAGCTCGCGCGGGACGGTCATAAGGCCTCTCCAGCCCACTGTGGGTATGCCTGCCGAATGCTTCCAGTTGCCCATCCATGCCAGCAGCACCTTGCGGTCTTCGGGGGCGCCGCTCCATGTCACCCCGGCATAGTGGTCGGTGCCGTGGTCCAGCCAGCGTTCCTCGACGTCATCAGGAGTAAATACATGGCCGTCAAAGGAACCGATGAAATACTGGGTGGCCGAACCGATTTCCTTATTGCGTTTGCAGGATGATATGAGAATCCACCTGTCCCCGAGAGGGAAGAGATCCGGGCACTCCCAAACGCCGCCGTGGCAGCCCGCACCCTCTCCGAAGCGGCTCTCAAACTTCCAGTCGAACAAATCCTGGGAACTGTATATTTCCATTGCATCCCCGGCGGCTATTATCACGCACCAGCGGCCTGTGGGCCCGTGAAAGAAAAGCTTCGGGTCGCGGAAGGCCGTCCTTTTGGAAGTAAGCACCGGATTGCCGGAGTATTTGGTGAACGTCCTTCCCCCGTCACTGCTGAATGCGAGGCTCTGGGATTGTTTTTTCTTGCCGCCCTGCCTCCAGGCGGAAGTGTACATGGCTACCATCTGACCGTCCTTCATGACGGCTGAACCCGAATAGATGGCCCCGAGTTCATCGGGCTCCAGCGCAACCGGCATATGCTCCCATGTGACCAGGTCGGAAGAAACGGCGTGCCCCCAGCACATGTTGGCCCATTTGGCCCCGTAGGGATTGTACTGGTAAAAGAGGTGCCACCGGCTGCCGTCATATACCATTCCGTTGGGGTCGTTAATCCAGCCGTACGGGGGCTTGAAATGGAGGCGGGGTGAAGGATTCCTGATATCGGCCTTCCCGAAACGGACTCCTTTGCAAAAGGCCTTCTTCCCTGAAACGCCGGCAAGGCGCAGCACGGTCTTTTCCTTTGCGGTGAATGGGACGGTATACTCTTCTTTATTGACTGCCACCCGCACGTTCCAGGGCACTCCCTGCACTGCGCCGCCGGAGTGGACCACCATCACAGCATTCGGAGCAGAATCCTCAATGGGAAGGAGGACCGTCCTTCCGGCCGGGACCGTTATCTCGGCTGTATCCGCATCCGTAACAAGCATCTTCACTCCGCCGCAGGAGACGATTATTGGCAGCATTGCCGACATCATGACAATAAACCTGTTTCGCATAATATCTTTGTTTACCGAAAGATAGTTCATTCTCCGCACCTTTCCGTAAAAATTATCGGATTAATGATGCAACACATGTTTCAAGGCCTTTTAATCATTGTTTTTATTATTTATTCTTGCTGATATAAAAATTAGCCGATATGATGAGCAAATCAACGTTTATCCTGCTTCTTAGCCTGGTCTCAGTATCATTGTCCGCACGGCGCTACGAAGTCATTAGCCCTGACGGAAGGCTCTCGCTGAGTGTTGTATGCAGTTCACAAACCACGTGGACCATGACCGTGGACGGCGTGACCGTCACAGGCGGAAACCGGCTGGCGATGGAGACTGTTTCCGCCGAAGGAAAAGTCAATGTCCTGGGCGACAACATCAACGTGGTCCGGGCTGTTCCGGGACAGGTCAGGAGCGAGATCACGACACCTCTCTACCGGCAAAAAAGCGTCCGGAACGACTACAATTCCCTTACCCTTAAGTGCCGGGGGAAGTTCGATCTGGAGTTGAGGGCCTACGATGAAGGGGTGGCATACCGGTTCATAACGCACAGCCCCGACTCCATTACGGTGAGGAACGAGGTATTCCAGTTCCACACGGATAAAGCTTCCTCGTCAGTGATTGCCTACCAGCGAGGAAAGCCCAAGGCCGATATATACCAATCCACCTTCGAGAACGAGTACGAGTACCTGTCCTCCGCAGCGGCTCCGCGTGAGGATAAGTTTGCATTCCTGCCTATGCTTGCGACTACACCCAACGGCCGGCTCCTTCTCATGGAATCCGACATTCTTGATTATCCGGGAATGTATATCCGCACTAAAAGGAATGTATGGGAAGGAGTTTTTCCTCCTGTTCCGGCGACAGTCACCTATTCACGTCATTACAGCTGGCGGCGTACAGCATACAGCGACTTTATAGCGCGGACATCCGGGGAAAGGTCTTTCCCCTGGAGGATAATCGGTTATGCCCGGGAGGACAAGGACCTTCCGGTCAACAACCTCTCCTGGCTCCTTGCAACGCCGTCCCGGCTGGATGATTTCTCCTGGGCCGAGCACGGGCTTTCCGCCTGGGACTGGTGGAGCCGGTTCAAACTCACCGGAGTGGATTTCGTAAGCGGCATCAATACCCGTACATACCTGTACCACGTGGATTTCGCCGCACGTTTCGGTCTCAAATACATTATTCTGGACGACGGATGGTACAAGGCCCCGGATATCTTTTCGCCCGTCCCGGAAGTCGACATCAGACAGATTTGCTCCTATGCCGCCGCCAAAGGCATAAAAGTGATTCTCTGGTGCGCAGGAGCCCTGGCGGATATGGTTGGGGCCGACAGATTGTGCGACCATTATTCAGCGCTCGGGGTGTCGGGGTTCAAGATGGACTTTTTCGACGGACAGGACCAGATGACGGTCCGCCAGATCTGCCGGCTTGCCGAAGCGACGGCAGCCCACAGGATGATCCTGGACCTTCATGGGATGTATAAGCCGGCAGGCCTGAACCGGACATATCCGAATGTTTTAGGCTGCGAGGGAGTGTTCGGGGAAGAAAACCTTACCGCCAAGAATATCAACCTGCCGCTGTACGATGTGACTTTCCCTTACCTGAGGCAGGTTAGCGGACCTACGGACTATACTCCCGGAGCCATGAGGAATGCCGCGAAAAAAGAGCGGACACTGGTTGCCAGAGGTGGGGCAAGCCAAGGCACACGCGCCCATCAGATTGCCCTCTATGTGGTTCTGGACCAGCCTCTCGGCATTCTTTGCGACTCCCCTTCCCGGTACGAAAAAGAGGAGGAGACCACGCGATACATAGCGTCGATCCCCACCGTCTTCGACCGTACCTTCATCCAGAGCGGCAAAGTCGGGGAAAGCATAGTGAGCGTAAGGGAGAAAGACGGGAAATGGTATGTCGGCGGCCTGACCAACTGGGATGCAAGGGACGCTGAAGTAAGCCTGTCTTTCCTGAAGGAAGGCAACTGGACCGCAGAGATTTACCGTGACGGCGTGAACGCCCACCGGTTCGGAGAGGATTATGTCCTCTGCAAGGAACAGGTATCCGCCGAAACGGTACTCCGCCTCCACATGGCTCCCGCCGGAGGGTTTGCAATCATACTCCGCAGGCAGCAATAATCTCCATATCCATGCGTTCATGGGGGATGCCGGCCTCGTACAGCCGCAGCGCAAGTTACGAATTATAATACTGACATTCCGTAATTGGAAGAAATGATATTATATTTGTACAAAGTTTAAATGTTTAGTTTTATGAAACTCTTAAAAGCCCTTCCGCTGCTGCTGTTGACGCTGAGCGCATCAGCACAGCCTTTCGACTGTTTCGGCGTCATCGCCGGCAAGAACGCCACCGCTGACGGTGTAGTATATCTCGCCCACAACGAAGACCAGAACGGGTTCAGGATGCTGAACATCTATAATGTCGCCGCAAACAAGAAGCATGGCGCATACCTGTGGTTCGAGTGGCCCGGTGTCCGCAACGGCGACAACTACCTCAACGAATACGGTGTATTCCTCACTTCCGACCGCTGCAATTCCCGCGAGGACAAGGCGACCGGCAAGATTCTCTACGATGTCCGCAACTCCATCGGCCCGAAAGCCAAAACGGCCCGAGAGGCGGTGAAGATGATTGGCAAACTGGTGGAAAAGTACGGTTATGACGATTCCGGACGCTCCTATCTGGTCGCCGACGCCAACGAAGGATGGGTATGCTCCGTGGTAAAGGGCAAGCACTGGATTGCCCACCGCGTACCCGACGACGAGGTGATGACCATCCCCAACTACTACGTAATCGGAGAGATAGACCTCAAGGACAAGGACAACTGGATGGGCGGCAAGGATGTCGTCAAATATGCCATCCAGCGCGGCTGGTACAATCCCGAGAGGGACGGTAAATTCAACTTCAGGAAGGTTTACTCGTCCTCGAAGTCTTACAATACGCCGCGCAACAGCAACCGCCACAAACTCGCCCAGGAAACCCTGATCGGGGACGCCCTCCTCGGCGACGATGTCGTGTTCTCCCGCAAACCGAAGGAGAAAGTCACCCGCGAAGCGCTTACTCAGTTGCTTTGCACACCTCCCATCTACAATGCCAACACGGTGCTTTCCACCGTCGCTGTGCTTTATCCCGGCAAGGACGCCGTCGTGTGGACAGGCTTCCCGGGCATGAAGGCGGAGGAACACTTCAAGCTGACCGTCTTCGACCCGGTTCCGGCCAACTACCACCGCTACGCCACCCCCGAGGAGGCCGCGAAAAACCATTTTACGGAGGTCAAGGGGCTGAGGGAAAAATGGCCCGCTCACTTCTACTGGAACTATTTCAAAAAACCTGAAAAATAATCATGGCATTTTTAACCAACGACAAGCTTGTCATCGTCGGAGCCGCAGGAATGATCGGCTCCAACATGGCGCAGACGGCAGCTATGCTCCGCCTTACCCCGAACATCTGTCTTTATGATGTTTATGAACCCGGTCTGAAAGGTGTGCTCGCAGAGATGAACCACTGTGGTTTCGAAGGTGTGAACATCACGGCTACTACTGACCCCAAGACGGCTTACAAGGACGCAAAATACATTATCTCGTCCGGCGGAGCTCCCCGCAAGGAAGGGATGACCCGCGAGGACCTCCTCAAAGGTAATTGCCAGATAGCCGAGGAGTTCGGAAAGAACGTGAAGAAATACTGCCCCGACGTCAAGCACATCGTGGTGATATTCAACCCCGCAGACCTGACAGGCCTCGTGGTGCTCCTGCATTCCGGCCTCAAGCCCGAGCAGGTGACCACGCTCGCAGCCCTCGACTCCACACGCCTCCAGACTGAGCTGGCAGCCCACTTCGGCGTGCCGCAGGGCAAGGTAACCGGCGCCCGTACATACGGCGGCCACGGTGAGGCCATGGCGGTTTTCGCCTCCAAGGTTAAGATTGACGGGACTCCGCTTTCCAAGCTGAAACTCTCCGCCAAGAAGTTCGAGGAGATCAAGCAGGCCACCATCCAGGGCGGTTCCAACATCATCAAGCTGCGCGGAAGGTCTTCGTTCCAGAGCCCGGCATACAACGCCGTGAAGATGATTGAAGCAGCGATGGGCGGCAAGAGATTCACCTGGCCTGCAGGTACTTACGTCAATAACAGCAAGTATGACCACGTGATGATGGCTATGCCTACCGTTATCGATGCCTCCGGCGTACACTACACCGAGCCCAAGGGAACCGCAGCCGAAATCGCAGCCCTCGACGCATCCTACGCACACCTGTGCAAGATGCGGGACGAGATTATCGATCTCGGCATCATCCCCGCCGTCAAGGATTGGAAGAAATCCAACAAGGACTTATAATGAACATCAGCAAATACTGTTTCCCGAAGTGCGTCCTCATGGCCGCACTTTTGGTTTTTTGCCATGCATGCGGCTCCACTTCGCAGATGGGCGAAGCCGAGCAGGCGGCCTATGGCGTGATAAGCCGCACTCTTGGATACAGCCCACGTAACATTGTACTGGAGATTGCGGAGGTCCCCGCGGCCCCTTCGACAGGCTCAGGGGCCATAGCAGCCGAAGGGACAATTGCGGTCGAAGGGACGGGGCCTGCCGAATGGTTCTCGACCGAAGTGAAGGGCGGAAAGCTCTATGTCAAAGGCACTTCCACCATTGCCCTGTGCCGGGGGTTTTATGATTTCGTAACCTCCAACGGGCTTGGTCTCTGCACCTGGGAAGTCAATAATATACGGTTCCACAAACGCCTGAAGGACAGCCAATTAAAGCGCGTGGAAACCCCTTTTGCACGCCGCCAGTGGCTGAATGTCTGCACCCATGGCTACACCATGCCTTTCTGGAATGAAGAGCAGTGGCTGAAGGAACTGGACAGGATGGCCCTCCACGGAATAAACATGATGCTGTCCCCGTTCGGTACGGACGCCGTTTTCGAAAGGGTATGGAAACAACTCGGGCTCACAGATGATGAAATTAACGCAGCCGTCACCGGCCCGGCCCACTTTCCGTGGTATCGCCTGGGCAACATGACCGGGCTCGACGGAGGCCTGTCCCCGGAATTCTACGCACAGAGCATAGCCATCGGGCATTCAGTAATGGACAGGATGAAGAGCCTGGGAATCACCCCGATATGCTATGCCTTCTCCGGCTTCGTCCCAGAGGGTATCAGCCGGTTGTACCCTGACGTACAGCTTACCGGCTCCGGCTGGAACGACGGCCCCATGTACCATTCCAAATTCCTCAGCCCGGGCACTGAACTTTTCAAAAAGATCGCCGCGATGTACCTGACGGAATGGGAAAAGGAATTCGGCAAATGTGATTATTACATAGCCAGCAGTTTCGGGGAAATGGACGTTCCGTTCGCCCCTCAGGGGACATACCAGAGGCTCGAACAGCTGCATGACTACGGTCGCACAATGTACAGTTCCATACTGTCCGCCGCACCGCATGCTACCTGGGTGCTTCAGGACTGGATGTTCGGCTACCGCAGGGGAATCTGGGATCCGGAAAGCGTCCGCGCCTTCCTAAGCGGAATCCCGGATGACAACTTCCTTCTGATAGACCTGGCGGTCGATTACAATGTGGATATCTGGCAGAACACCTGCACCTGGGAATACGCCCCGGCAATGTACGGAAAGGAGTGGATATGGTCCACCGTGCCCAATTTCGGAGGCAGGACTGCCCCCGTGGCAAAGCTTGATTTCTACCTCAACGGCCATCTGGATGCACTCGCTTCTCCCCTTAGGGGCCGGCTTACAGGCTATGGCGCCGCTCCTGAAGGTGTCGAGAATAACGAGGTCGTATATGAACTTATGGCCGACGCCGCCTGGAGCACCACCCGCAAGGACATACGCCAGTGGCTCAGGAACTACAGCATCAACCGTTACGGATCCTGCCCGCAGTCCCTTATGGACTTCTGGAACGGGATGCTCGATACCGGATACGGATATACCTCCAGCCAGGCGGTTTACCGCGTACAGCGGCAGCCGTTCTTTACCCGCGGGAGCGGCATCGACCTGTCAGACAGGCATTTCGAGGCCATAGAATCCTTTATTCAGGCCTCCGACAGCCTGGCTTCAAATAAGGAGTATCTGGCGGATCTCGCTGCATGGAGCGCCCTCTACGCCTTCGGAAAGGCCGACATCCTGCTGGAAGACATATATTCGAAACTCCAGGAAGGCGACTCGGCGGCAGTGCTCAATAACGAAGACCGCTTCATTGCCCTTCTGGATAAAGCCGACAGGTTCCTGGAGAGCCACCCGGTCCTCAGGCTGGAAAGATGGATTTCGCAGGCACGGGCGCTCGGACAATCACCGGCCGAAAAAGACGCCTTTGAGACAAACGCACGCAGGATTGTGACAATCTGGGGCCCCGGGCGGGTGCACGACGGCCTTGACGATTACGCCTCAAAGGTCTGGAGCGGACTGATCCGGGACTACTATATTCCGAGATGGCAGAACTGGTTCGACGCCATTAAGTCCGGAGATGTGTTCGACTTCGACGCCTGGGAATGGAAGTTTGCGGAAGAGCGCAAGCCCCTGTCGGAAGGCAAGGCGTTTGACGACCCCGTATCTGAGGCAAAGGCGCTGGTATCCGACACGAAGGACCTGCATAAACGCTACGGTGGCCTGTGCGGATGGTCCCGGTACGAGTTGCAGCACGAAAACAAAAGACTGGCCTACTTTACCTCCCCAAGGGATATCGATGGGGTAAAAGCACTGAAGTTCAAATATTTGAGCGGCAAGGACAATGTTACTGTCAAGGAAATCCGGCTTCGGGGATCGAACCTTATCCGCATGCCCTGGACCAAAGCCGGTGTGACCGTGGGCCCGGATAATCCGGAAGCGACAGTGCCGCTCACGGTAACCATGAGCGGCAACTGGAAATTCAACTTCCTCGACATCCGGCTGGAGAACCGGGAATCTGCCGATTCAAACGTTCGGATAGAATACGTTTACTGAGCCGGCTCGGGAATGGGCAGCTGCGGCGGGATATAATCCAGCTCTATATTCTCCACTCCGTCAGCCGTCAGTTTAAGCAGTATGGACTGCATGGGTCCGAACTTCAGCGTAAGGGCGTCCCTCCTGTTGTGGTGATTGACGACGACTTCCCTTGTGCTGCCCTCATCGTTGAATGCGAAACCGTAAGGCATGGGATAGGTCACTTCCTGCGACATCGGGTTGGCTATGAACACATATAGGTCGTCCCCGTCCTGACGGCACCAGAAATCAGGCAGGTCCCGACCCTGGAGAAGGGGCTTCACGGGAAGGCCTGAAAGGGTTGACGTAACCGTCGGCTGTGCGGTAAGTTCCGTGAGAAGTTCCCGGTACTCGTCGTGTTTATTCATTCCGGGCTCTTTAGGAAGCTTTTTCAGATATACAGGAAGCCCGTCCTTTGCAAGCCGCACGATGCTCTTCAGCGAGGAAATATCCATGTGATCCACATCCACATAGAGGGCCCCGAAGCCGGCATCTCCGCAGTGAAGGACACCGTCCTTGAAATCAGCCTCTGCAAGGAAATGGCCGTTCACCCAGAGAGGCTGCATTCCCTTACAGGATTCCGGTGTCTCTATATAACGGAACTCATACTTGCCTAAGGCCCAGGGCATCATCTTGAGGATATCCTCGGAATACGGGCCGCCCATCCATCCATCTTCCGTCGGCATGTACACCGCCAGGCTGCTGTAATTGCGCCCTTTCCGCATATATCCGGAAACCAGGGACATGTAGCGGTTGAACTGGGTGAGATTGTCGCCGCTGAGGTACTTATCCTCGTCGCTGCTTACCTGGCAGGTGGTATAGAACCATTTGTCCGAACTGCCGACCTTGTTGAAGGCATATCCGTGCCAGATGATCTGGTTGGTCCCGTTGGCGAACAGCGCGTCGCATACCAGCTTGAGGTCGGCAAACTGTTCCCTGCCCTGGTAGGGACTCTGTCCGCGTCCGCCTTTGTAGCGGAGGCCCGTCCAGCCGTACATGCATGTGAAAGTCTCCGCGGTCACGGCCTGTTTGGAGGCCAGGGTCGCGGCCGATGCGGCTATCTTGCTGAAATGAGGTTCATACAGAATCGCCTCAGTCTCAGGAATATCAACAAGGGTGAAGGCTGTCAGCAGGTCGGTGGGGGCGCCGCCACACTGTGCACGAGAGAAGGCTCCGTTTCTTGTGGCATTCGCGGCAAAAGGGCCATAGAATTCGTCCATGACATAGTGCGACAACGTGCTCATATAATCGTACAGCACGTCGGCATTCTCCTTGTCATACAAGGTCCGGGCCTCCATATAAGGCTCTATCTCATAGCCGTGGTCCTTCCTGAACGACTCTCCAAATCCCTTGGTCCAGATATATTTTGTCTTGACCTCCCATGAGTCCACGAAGATACCGGATTTGGAGCCCTTGTAAGCCTTCCGGAGACCCTTGTCCATCTTGGCGGCATAACGGGCGAAGGCCTCTTTGTCAAGATGGTTGAGTATCTTAGCGCGCTTGGGAAGGTCCCATGTGTTTTTGCGCCTGGCCACCCTGACGCTGTCGAAATAAGTCCTGGTCCCGTCGCCTTCGGGGAGATTCACGTCGCTGAAAGGCCATAGGGTGCCATAAGTGAAATCGCATCCCAAGCCCAGCGAATCGGCGACCTTCTTGGCATAGTTCACAGGTTCAGCCCATTCGGCAGAAAGGAAATCCGGATGGGCGACTGTAGAGTCGAGGCCGAAGGGATAAATCCAGGCTATCTCGACGCCTCCGAACTCGTGGTCCCGGAGCCAGATAAGCTGCTCGCGCACATCCTTCTTGTCAATCTCGGACGAGAACCACCACCACCTTGTATAAGGCTTGTAACTGGCATACAGGGCGTCATCACCCCTGCGTCCGCCGCATCCCCAGAACACCGGGAACAAAGCCATGGCCGCAGCCACACAGAATAGTAATTTCTTCATATATCACTTTTTTCAACTGTCACAAAGGTAAGATTTCTATGATATTTCTCAAACGGCCATGAACCGCAAGGCACGCAGCCGGCAGAAGTCGCGGCACAGAATACCGGAAAAGGCTGGCCAGAAAACATCGGCCAGCCTCTTCGGCAATACTTGTTCCGGTTTCCCGGGATTTCCTAGTCGCTGAGGGAGAAACGCTTGAAAGCGACGACCTTAAGAGCTGGATCGGCAGCCTTGAGGACGGCCTTTACGGACTCCTTGCTGTCGCTGAGCTGGTACTCCTGCTCCTCGAGAGTGTTCTCCTTGAGGAACTTGGCGATACGGCCGTTGGCGATGTTCTGGATCATCTGCTCGGGCAGATTTGCAGCCTTCTCTTCAGAAACGGTCTTGATGATGCTGCGTGCCTGGTCGGCCTGCTCGGGAGTCAGCCAACCCTTGGCGGTGTTGGACTGGATATGGTCCTCGCTGTCAACGTGGGCGGGATTGATGCCGGCTTTCTTCAGGGCGGCATCAACTGCCTTCTGAACCTGCTCGTCCTTGGTCTTCTGGATGGCGACGGTCCTTTCGTTGTCAATGACCTCCTTAGGGCAGTCTGCCTCGCTGATGGAGACGGGGTTCATGGAAGTGACCTGCATGGCGATACCCTTTCCAAGCTCTTCGGAAACAGCCTTGTTGAAGGCTACGATAGCTCCGAGTTTGTTGTTGAAATGGATATACTGGGAGATGCAGGGAGCCTCCAGGGAAGCGTAGTAAGCCAGGACGTGCTTCTCGCCGGTTTTGCCGGTCTGGGCGGAGATCTCCTCCTCGACGGTATGGCCGTTGGAGCACTTTGCAGCCTTGAGCCCCTCTATGTCAGCGGGGAAGGCGGCGATGGCGGCATCTGCTATTTCGGCGGCGAGAGCCTTGAAGTCGGGAGTTGCGGAAACGAAGTCGGTTTCGCAGCCCAGACATACGATAACGGCCTTGCCCGCAGCGGTGCGCACCACGACGGCACCCTCGGAAGTCTCGCGGTCCGCACGCTTGGCAGCCACGAGCTTACCTTTCTCACGGATGATCTCTATAGCCTTGTCGAAGTCGCCTTCGGCCTCCTGAAGGGCCTTTTTGCAGTCCATCATTCCGGCCTGCGTCATCTGGCGAAGCTTCATTACGTCTTTTGCCGATATTTCCATAATCAATTGAGAATTATATGGTTATTACTCAGCGGCGGAAGCCTCTTCGGCCTTGGGAGCTTCGGTGGCCTCTGTTGCCTCGGCGGCAGGTTCCGCGGCAGGGGCGGCCTCTTCGGCACCTTCGGCTTCTGTATCAACCTTCACTGCATTCTTGCGGGCACGGAGCTTCTTGGCAGGGGCCTTCTCCTCGGCTGCAGGAGCCTCGGCGGCCTCTTTCTCCTTCTCAAGCTTGCGCTCCTCAAGACCTTCGCGGATAGCTGCGGTGAGGGCTTCGAGAATGTAAGCGACCGACTTGGTGGCATCGTCATTTGCCGGAATCACGTAATCAATCGGAGTGGGATCGCAACATGTATCAACCATTGCGATTACCGGTATGCTGAGACGATTGGCCTCCTTGACGGCGTTGGCCTCTTTCTGTACATCAACCACGAACAGGGCTGAAGGCAGACGGCTCATGTCCTTGATGGAACCGAGGTTCTTCTCAAGCTTGGCCCTCTGACGGTCGATCTGAAGCCTCTCGCGCTTTGCAAGCTTCTCGTAGGTACCGTCTTCCTTCATCTTGTCGATGGTGTTCATTTTCTTGACGGCCTTGCGGATGGTCGGGAAGTTGGTGAGCATTCCGCCGGGCCACCTTTCAGTAACGAAAGGCATATTCACTGCGGCCGCGTATTCGGCGACCACTTCCTTGGCCTGTTTCTTGGTGGCCACGAAGAGAATCTTGCGTCCGCTGCGGGCAAGCTCCTTCATCGCCTCCGCGGCCTCGTCGATCTTGACGACGCTCTTGTGCAGGTCGATTATGTGGATCCCATTCTTCTGGTCGAAGATGTAGGGAGCCATTTTGGGATTCCATTTACGGGCAAGGTGACCGAAGTGGGCACCCGCCTCAAGCAATCCCTCGAATGTTGTCCTTGACATTTGTTAATTGTTTTTTAATTGTTTTCCGGACTCGGTCCGGTCTCTTCACATCAATCCGGAGCAGCGTCCCTTACGGGATTCGGTCTCCGAAATTTTCCGCAACCTCGGCAATATGTCTCAGATACCCGGGCTCACACCCTTGAGCATGTGGGAACCATATTTAAAAACCGGGTTGTACCGCAGCGCAGTCTGACTAACGCTTGCTGAACTGGAAGCGGCGGCGTGCTCCGGGCTGTCCGGGTTTCTTCCTTTCGACCTCGCGGGCGTCGCGGGTGAGGAAGCCGGCGGCTTTGAGAGCAGGACGGTAGGCCTCCCTGTCGATGTCGCTGAGAGCGCGGGAGATACCGAGCCTGAGGGCTTCGGCCTGTCCTTTAACTCCGCCACCGTCGAGGTTGGCTTTAACGTCGAACTGGCCCAGTGTACCTGTAACCTCGAAAGGCTGGTTCGCGATGTACTGGAGGGAAGCATCGGTGAAGTACTCTTCAAGCTTCCTGCCGTTGATCGTGATCTCACCTTTACCGGCGGAAACATACACGCGGGCGACAGCTGTCTTGCGTCTTCCAAGGGCATTGACTGTTTTTTCCATCTGCACCTTAAATTTCGTTCAACTTAACTGTTTTGGGCTGCTGTGCCTGGTGAGGGTGCTCAGGACCTGCATAGATGAACAGGTTATTAATGAGCTTGTCACCAAGACGCGTTTTGGGGAGCATGCCTTTGACAGCTCTCCTGACAAGTTCGGTAGGCCTTTTCTGCAGGATCTCCCTGGGTGTCGTAAAGCGCTGGCCGCCGGGATAACCGGTGTAGCGGGTATAGACACGGTCGGTCATCTTGTGACCCTTGAGTACCACCTTCTCGGCGTTGACCACGATGACATTGTCACCGCAATCCACGTTGGGGGTGAACCCGGGCTTGTTCTTGCCGCGAAGCACGAGTGCTACACGGGAACTCAGACGTCCGAGCGGAAGATCAGTAGCGTCAATGACCACCCACTCTTTCTTGACTGTTGCCGCATTGAGCGACACTGTCTTGTAGCTTAGTGTGTCCACTGTCTTGATCTTTAATGGTTTATAAATACAATATTGCGATCCCTACACTTTGTAGGAACCGCAAATGTAAGCATTTTTTGCAGATATGCCAAACTTCCGGGCTTTTCTATGCCCTTATGAGGCCAAGCAGCGTATCTTCAAACAATCCACGCTGGCCTTCCGTAAGGAAAAAGACCTTTATGGGAATACGGAAAAGCCTGGCCTTGAGGCTGTCGGGGACATTCTTGCAATCGAGAATGCGCTGGCTGTCCTTGTCGGTCGTAACTACCACGGCGGTAGGCGAAGCCTGCGCGGCGCCGCAGATACGGCGGATGTCCAGCGATGAGTATTTATGATGGTCCGGGAAACGGAAACTCTTGACTATCTGATATCTGTCGCTGAGATAACGCTGAAGCGGGGTATCCTTGGCGATGCCGGAGAACAGTATCAGTTTCTTTGAATATATGAAATGCCTGTCCGCCTCGTCGAACACCGGCTCCAGGTCGCCGTACGTAATGCCTGTAAAGAACAATTTGACAGAACGTCCGTCCGCTTTGATTCCCTCGCAAGTTTCAGGATGATAATTCCTTATCCCAAGACGCCGGGCGCAGTTTATCCTCTCCCAGTCGTCCATCCAGCCCGGGCATTTCGACATAATGACAACGTCAGCTTTCTGAAGCCTTTCGGGAAGGTCCCGAAGATGGCCGATCGGTATAAGGCAATCCTTATAGATGGGCCTGTCGTAACTGACGAGGACAATGTTGACCTTGGCCCTGAGGGAGCGATGCTGGAAAGCGTCGTCAAGGACTATGATGTCGGACGGAGGAAACGCCTTGTCGATGCAGCCTTTACCTTTTTTTTCGGTAAGGAGCAATTCCGGGTGGCACAGGAAACGGCTACCCTCGGTACGGTTGCGGTCCACGGCCACGGTCACCACCGGGAAACGCTTCTTTATCTGGAGAGGCTCGTCACCGCAGAAAGCGGCGGACCCGTCGCGCATGACCTGCTGGAAGCCCTTGCTGGAGCGCCTGTGCCCGCGGGACAGCACGGCAACATTCTTCATCCCCCACTCGTCACTACGCAGGAGGGTATCCAGAATCATCTCTGTATGAGGCGTTTTGCCAGTGCCGCCGACGGTGATGTTGCCCACGCAGACGGACGGGACCTCGCAGGAGTTCACCTTGAAAACTCCGCTGTCGTAGAGCGCGTGGCGGACTTTCAGCGTCAGCCAATATGGGAAAAGAAGCACCTGGTTAATCATTCCCGTGACAATATCTTGCGAATATACGAAGAATTTTTTCTATATTGTTTCTGAGAACCTGCTTTGAAAATCATTTTGTACATTGCGTTATCATGAGAATCCGTCCCGCATCCATCCTGCTTCTGTCGGCCCTTCTCACCTCCCCATTCGCCGCCCGGGCGCAAGGCGGCAAACCGGGGATTGACAGTCTGGTCACAGTATTGCATGACGGCGGCGTTACCGTTGAATACAGGTTCGTGCCGCCGCCATTCACGCCAGGCAGAGGCCCCGGCACTTCGGCCCGTCAGAAACCCGCCGGGGAAAAAGACCGGACGGACGCCTTCCTCGCCACCGGGAAAGCCGCACGGGCAAGGGCGGACTCCGCTTTGCGGCGGAATGTCATGAAGAGGGTCGCTTCTGACACCGCCGGTGCGGCCGTATTCTCAATACCCTTTCTCACTGGCATCTCGCCGTCCGGAGCAAGGACCGTCACCGTTCCGATCGAAACCGTCCCCGGGCTGAAACTCACACCTTCCATAGCACTCTCCTACAACAGCCAGGCTT
>ERZ842401.2433-NODE-2433-length-24969-cov-5.072128_pt1 | contig 24969 bp, 22 predicted proteins | sample MGYA00521270_ERZ842401 | MGnify/ENA primary metagenome ERZ842401 (study PRJEB31892, sample SAMEA3878208) | bioreactor metagenome | biome: Moose rumen | place: Sweden | collected 2011-10 | study: EMG produced TPA metagenomics assembly of the PRJEB12797 data set... | reverse complement strand
TAACTCTCATAGCGTCCTTGGTGTCGATCTTGCCGTCGCCTGTAACATCGCCTGTTTTGAGGACGTAAACCTTCTCAACGTCTGCAGAGCCGTCCTGATTGATGATAACGGGAACGCTTCTCTCAACATAGTTGCCGCCGCCGACAGTCAGTGTGTACTCGCCGACCTTGAGAGTTGCTGTGATCTTGCCGCCATCAACAGCTGCTTCAACAGGGTTGCCCTCGCTGTCTGTGAGCTTAGCTGTGATCTCTTCGTCAACTACTGCTGACAGATCTGTGTCGCCGAATACGTCGAATGCTACATCATAGCCATCAGCGGGAACATCGAGTGTAGGCAGCTTATCGCTCTTTGCAGTGAAGTAAACAGAGATAGTGTCGCCGTCCTTGAATTCAATGCCTGAAGGATCGAAAGGTGATACCTCAGCATCGTACTTCTCCTTAGTGGTGGTTGAGCCGTACTTGTTGTAGATCTCAATTCTCCAGTTGTTCTTATCCTCAGGATCGCCGTACTGGATCTTGCTGAAATCAATAGGATCTGTTGAGCCTACTGCATAAGTCAGGTCAACACCGTTGAGCTTGATAGCTGTTACTTCCAGCTCCAGATCGGCAAGCTCCTCATATACGTCTGTGATATCAATAACAAATACCGAGATACCTGTATCGGGCAGAGGCTCGCCTGTCTCCTCGTCCTCGGTGAATACGGGCTTGAAGCTTATAACATTCTCGCCGTTGTAGATCTGGGCTGTTGTGCTCCAGTCCTGACCCTGCCAGTTGTTTGTAGCAAAGCCTACTGTAGCGTTAGCTTCGATGATCTCAGGCTCGGGAGTTGGCTCTTCCTTAAGATTGATAGTCCAGCTTACCTCTGCATTCTCATCCTCTTTCAGCAGTGCTGCCAGCATAACGCTTGCAGATGCGTGGTTGTCAAGGTCGATGTCTGCAAAGTCAAGGGTGTATGATGTAGAACCGGGGATATTGGGAGCTACGTCCTGACCCTCCTTGTTGCTGTAGCCGACCATGAATGCCTTATCAGATGTGAAGTCGATAGACTCGATAGTCTCGGGATCAACATCGCCGATAAGCTCATCCTTAGTTACCTTAACAGATGTAGTGCCTGCTGTCTCGGCATTTGCACCGAAGAGATAAGCAGTCTTGTTCTCTACATAGTTATCCTTCTTCACAGGCTCTGGCTCGGGCTCGGGCTCAGGCTCAGTCTCCTTAAGATAAACCTCCCATGAGATATTTCTTACTGTTCCGTCATTAGCACTTGTGCAGATTGAGAAGAAATAGTTACCGGGCTCTTCTTCGTCTACATAGCCCTCAATATTTATCTCATCAGGTGATACTGAAACTGATGTAGCCTGTGGTGTCATTACCCAGTATGTAGGCTCGCCATTATCGCCTATGTACTCTTCAATACCGTTATAGCCGAGCATAAATGTAGCATTTGCAGTGAAGTCGATGTGGTCAACATCTGCAAGATCGTTATCGCCTATTAGCTCTGCGATGGAGATCGCAGGTGTCTGCTTCCACCAGCCGGTGCCTTCCAGCGTAGCTGAACCTGTAAATGCAGGCTTTGCTTCTTCTGTAGTCTCACCCTCAGCAAAAGCAGCTATAGACATCATAGACATAGCGATCGCAGCTGCTGTCATGCCTGAGAGTATTCTGAACTTTTTCATTTTCGTGTTCCTCCTGTTATCATAAAATTTCCCGACAGGTTTATTCACCTGTCACATAATTATTTTACTACACAAACAAGATTTTGTCAATAGTGCTGAGATAACTTTTTGGCATCGTTTACACGCTTTTGGACGATTTTTTGTTTATATGACTATATATGTTAAAATATTTATATAAAAACTTTTGAAATAATAGCAGGATTTTAGCTTTTGTAAATATAGCTGCTTGTTTACTCATGATATGTCATTTTGCATTATGGAATGTCCATAATTTATTATAACTCCGCCTTAGATGCCAGCAGAGCTGAATACTTACTGCGAAACTCACCAAACGTGCCGTTATCAAGGGCTTCTCTTATCTTCTCGGTGAGGGTGTTGTAGAAATACAGGTTGTGCATTACCGCAAGCCTGCCGCCCAGCTGCTCACCTGCTTTGAAAAGGTGGCGTACATAGGCTCTTGAAAAATTGCGGCAGCAGGGGCAGCCACACTGTGGGTCAACAGGCCGTTCATCAAGCTCAAAGCGCTTGTTCTCAATATGTATTATGCCGCCCCAGGTAAACATTGTGCCGTGCCTTGCGTTGCGGCTGGGCATTACGCAGTCAAAAAAGTCTATGCCCCGCCATACAGCTTCAATAATATTGGTGGGAGTTCCCACACCCATGAGATATCTGGGCTTATCCTCGGGCATAAAGGGCTCTACCTGCTCGATAACGTGATACATCACCTCAGTGGGCTCACCCACCGCCAGACCGCCAATGGCAAAGCCTGCGCAGTATTCAAGCTCACGAATGCGCTTCATGTGCTCTGTTCTCAGGTCATCATAGGTGCAGCCCTGGTTTATGCCGAACAGCAGCTGCTCTTTATTAATAGTATCGTCAAGGGAGTTTAGCCGCTTCATCTCGGCTATGCAGCGCTCCAGCCAGCGTGTGGTGCGCTCACAGCTCTGCTTTGAGTAGCTGTGCTCGGCAGGGTTCTCAACACATTCATCAAAAGCCATTGCAATGGTCGATGCAAGATGTGACTGTATCTGCATACTCTCCTCGGGTCCCATAAAAATTTTTCTGCCGTCAACGTGGGAGTTAAAGTAAACTCCCTCCTCCTTAATCTTCCTCAGCGACGCCAGCGAGAATACCTGAAAGCCGCCGCTGTCGGTGAGTATGGGCTTGTGCCAGTTCATGAACTTGTGCAGTCCCCCCATTTTATATACCACATCGTCACCCGGGCGAACGTGGAGATGATAGGTATTGCAAAGCTCCACCTGAGTTTTCAGCTCGTTAGCCAGGTCGATAGAGGATATGCCCCCCTTGATAGCCGCAGCAGTACCCACATTCATGAACACAGGGGTCTGTATAGTCCCGTGTACGGTAGTGAACTCCCCCCTGCGGGCAGCCCCCTCTTTTTTTATCAGTTTAAACATAATTATCTGCCTTTCGTACCATAATAGGTACATTATATCATATCCCGCTGTAAATGTAAAGTAAATTCTGATATTACTCACAGATAAAAAATCCACTCCGTTTTAGAGAGGGACAATAAATACTATTAAAAATGAGTTAAGGCGCAGAATAACTTGTTTACAAGGTTCGCCTGCTAGTCGCTAGTCGTTAGAGTGCTGGCTTAAAAAATAAGCAGTAAAATACTCAAATGCATAGATTTTAAAAACTCCACACAGCTTTAGTGGGGCGAAATTAAATTCAATCATAATACAGTACGGCGCACAAAGTCAACATTTCACAAGGTTCGCGCAGCGTATCGAAATACTAGCTGCCACAAAAGCTCCCCCTCCCACTAGAGGCAAGATGTCAGAGGCAAGAGGCAAGAAATTTTCTTACCCCACAAAGTCTGAAAAGAGGACTCTTGCTTCTTGCCTCTAGTCTCTTGCTTCTAGAGGCACAGGTGGGGGAAACACCCCGTCCGGCGAGGACCCTATTGCAATTTGGGAGAAGCTGGTGTATAATACTATATATAATATATAGAAAAAGTTAGGGGCGTGAGATAATGACCGGTCATATACATTCTACCGAGAGCTTTGGTACGGTGGACGGTCCCGGGATAAGGTTCGTTGTGTTTTTTCAGGGCTGCCCTATGAGGTGCCTTTACTGCCATAACCCCGATACCTGGGAGATAAGCGGCGGCAGGGAAATGACGGCAGAGCAGCTGCTGGAGGAGTATGACTCGGTAAAGGAGTTTATGAAGGGCGGAGGTATCACCTGCACGGGGGGTGAGCCCTGCCTGCAAATGGGGTTTCTCACCGAGCTTTTCAGGAAAGCTAAGGAGAAAGGTATACATACCTGCCTTGATACCTCGGGCATTACCTTTAACGAAAATGATACCGCCCACTTTGACGAGCTTATGAACTACACCGACCTTGTTATGCTGGATATAAAGCATATCGACGAGAGCGAGCATATAAAGCTCACAGGGCATTCAAATAAAAATATACTTGCTTTTGCCAGGTATTTAAGCGACAACGGCAAGGCTGTGTGGATAAGGCACGTTGTGGTGCCGAACATTACCGATAACGAGCTTTATCTTAAAAAGCTGGGGAGATTTCTGGCGCATATAAAGAGCTTAAAGGCGCTGGACGTTCTGCCGTATCACACTATGGGCAAGGCAAAGTATGAGCAGCTGGGTATCAGCTACCCCCTGGGGGATACACCGCCGCTGGAGACCGAAAAAGCTGTGTGGGCTAGAAATACTATTATAAATGGCATAAAAGAGGAGCTCACTGCGGCAAGAGATAAAAAGTAAAAAAACATACTAACGGAGGTATTTATATGAAGATAATAAACAACACTGCGGCGGACCAGTCAAGGGACAAGGTGATAATACGCACCAGCTTTATCGGTATTGCGGCTAATGTTTTTCTGGCGGCTTTCAAGGCGGCGGTGGGGCTTTTGTCAAACTCTATCGCTGTTATCCTTGATGCGGTGAATAACCTGTCGGACGCTGCATCATCGGTGATAACCATTGCAGGCACCAAGCTGGCAGGTAAGGAGCCTGATAAAAAGCACCCCTTCGGCTACGGCAGGATAGAGTATCTCAGTGCGCTGATGATATCGGTGATAGTGCTTTATGCAGGCGTTACCTCATTCGTTGAGTCGGTAAAGAAGATAATACACCCCGAAAAGCCCGATTACTCGGCGGCTGCGCTGGTGATAATCGTTATGGGCGTTATTGTCAAGATAGTGCTGGGGCGGTATGTTAAAGGCGTGGGTGAAAGGGTAAAGTCCGACTCGCTTATAAACTCGGGTGAGGACGCTGTGCTGGACTCGGTGATATCTGCATCGACCCTGGCGGCGGCTATAGTTTATATGCTGGCAGGGCTTTCGCTGGAGGCTTGGCTGGGCGCTGTTATCTCGGCGGTCATCATTAAATCGGGCGTTGAGATGATACTCGATACCCTTTCAAGAATACTGGGTGAGCGTGCCGATGCGGAGCTGGCAAGGGGCATTAAAGAGACCGTTTGCAGCTTTGAGAACGTCTCGGGCGCTTATGACCTTATCCTCAACGACTACGGTCCCGATGCGGTGAACGGCTCGGTGCATATCGAGGTGCCCGATACCTACAGCGCAGACCGGCTGGACGACCTGCTCAGAAGAATATCAGTAAAGGTGTTTGAGGAACACCATGTGATACTCACCGCCATAGGCGTATACTCGGTGAATACCAGAGACGCCGAGGCTGCAAAAATAAGGGATAATATAAAGGCTGAGCTTTTAGCCGACGAGTTTATAATGCAGCTGCACGGCTTTTATCTCGACCGCAGCAAAAAGACCATACGCTTTGATATAATAATAAGCTTTGATGCCCCCGACAGACGTGCGGTGTATGCCAAAGCTCTTGAAAAGGTAAAGACGATGTACCCCGAATATGAATACCAGATAGCTATGGACACCGACTACAGCGAGATATAAAAGTATGAGATAATTTTGTATTAACTGTTGACATGGCAGCCATGCTGCTGACGCTGCTGCCTGCTGGTATAAGGGCAAGTGCGCTGTCGGACAGCGGTACAAAGACCTCGCCTTATGTGGTGACCACCTATGACGAGCTGAGAGCTGCCCTTGATAAGTCGGGAGCAGAAGAAGCAGGGGAGACCTATATCAAGCTGGGCAATGATATATCCAGCGAAGATACCGCAAACAATTATAATTTCAACCTTTCGTCTGAGTATGAGCAGTATGTAAGCCTTGACCTTGCAGGACATACGCTTGCGAGAACGACCCAGAGTATTGATGAAACGTTGTTTGATATCAATTCAAATTATACCCTTGATATTGATGACAGTGTTGGCGGCGGTGAGATGACATACTATAATTCTCACGGTACATATGCATATCTGTTCTGGAACCACAAGGGAACTTTGAACATTCATAACGGTACGTTCATTTCGCCGGGTACAAATCGCCAGTGTATGGAATTATGGGGCGGAACGACCAATATTTACGGCGGCAAGTTTTATTCGGATAATATAATCATTGACCATGGTGCAGGCTATTTATATATTTATGACGGCGATTTTACAGCTACTAAGGGCACTAACGGAAATTATGTGACAGGCTTGTATTTATCAAGTAATAATGGAAACTTCTATATCTATAACTGTAATGTGTACTGCACCAATACTGTTACGGATAATTTCACTGGGTTAATTGTAGCCGGCATGGGAAATGCTTCAAGCAATGCTCTGAAAGACCATATACCTAGCGGTACAGCAATAACAGCCGACGGCAAAGCAGTTGCGCTGGCAGATAAAGCATCGGGTGTGCAGGGCAGAAACATTAATCTCCACGACCCCACAGACTATAACGTAAAGATAAACATAACAGAGCCTGCCAACGGCAATAAAGTACCCTTTACCTACACCAACAGCAACCCCAATGTTGAATTGATGTTCGGGCTTAGCTGGTTCACAGGCGACGGCTATATGTGTGATGAAAACAGCGTGTTTGATTTTGATAGTAATGACTATTACAGAGTAACCTTCAGACTCAGAGCCAACAGCCTGTATTTCCTCAACAACGCAAAGGTCACCCTGAACGGCAGAGAGATAAAAGGCGAAAGGCAGACTATGGACGAATACACCTATTACTATGATTTCAGCTTAGCCAAAGAGCCCGAATACAAGCTGGGTGACATAAACGCCGACAGCAGTATCGACTCAAAGGACGCTATGCTCTCAATAAAATACGCCAAAAAAGGCGCAGCCCCCAAGGACGAGGAGCAGTTTAAGAGAGCCGACGTTAACAAAGACGGCGTGCTTGACACCAAGGACTCAATGATACTTATCAAAGCGGCTAAAAAGCTGATAACAATTGAATGATCTTACGCCCTCTTCCTAGTGCGGAGGGCTTTTTGTCGGAAAAATGTATTTTGTTAGGAACGGACGCTTGAAATTTTCTCAGTAATATGATATACTATTCTTACTAACTCTTACTAACCTTTTGGAGTAATGTATATGGATTATATTTTTGAAGCAGACAGCTGGGGCGCAAGCTTCGGCATACCCGTGGCTGTTGTGAGCAGCTACCTAAAACAGTGCAGCGAAAGCAGGCTGAAAGTGCTTTTGTGCATATTCTCAGGCGGCAGAAAGACCACCTCGCAGGCGCTGGCAGATATGTGCGGCATTACCGTTGATGAAGCCGAAAGCGCAGTGGCTTTCTGGCAAAGCACAGGGCTTATCTCTGTAAAAGCCCCAAGCGGTGAGGAGCTTAAACCCGATACCGACGAGGTACATAAATTTTCGGGCAAAAACGAGCCCGTATCGCTGGTGGAGGCTGTTAAGCCCACCCGGAATACCCCCAAGACCGTGGTGGTCAAATATTCCCAGCGTGAAATGCAGGAAAAGGCTGAAAATGACGCCGCCCTCAAACACCTGATAAACGAGATACAGTCAAGCCTGCAATTTTCAATAAACGGCAGCGAGCTCGCCAAGCTGGTGGAGCTTTATGAGTTCTACAGGTTCGATGTACCCTCGATACTGCTGGCAGCCGAGTATTGCAGCAGCGCAGGCAAACGCAGCATTGCATATCTCTACCAGGTGATGAAGCGCTGGCATGAGCAGGATATCACCAGCTACGCCGATATCGAAAAGGCGATCATACGCTTTAATGAGGAGCGCAGCTTTGAAAACAAGGTGCTTAAAATTTTCGGCGTTGAGGGCAAGCCGTCAAAAAACCAGCGTGACTATATCGCAAAATGGCTCAGCATGGGCTTCACGGCGGAGCTTTTGGAGATAGCCTATAACAAGTGTATGGACGCTAACAATAAGCTGAGCTTCCGCTATATCGACGGTATACTCAATAACTGGGCAAAGGGCGGCATAACCACCGCCGCACAGGTCAGCCAGAGCGATGAAAAGTTCAGGAAAAAGTACGCTGTGAAAAACCAGCCCCCTAAAGAGACCTCATACGACCTGGACGAGTTTGAGAGCTTTGCCATGAATTTCAGGCTCAGCGGCACAGGAAAGGACTAAAACTATGAAATACACCAGACTTGCCTACGACAGAGCCGACGCCGAGCTGGCAGCCAGAAAGCTCAGATCAAACGAGGAAAGAGCCGAGCGGCTTTCCGAGATACGTGTAAAAGCCCCCGAGATATATGAGCTGCAAAGAAGCCTGACAGCTTCAAACTACAGCATACTAAAAGCTATCAGCAGGGGCGATACACGCAACGTCCGTGCAGAGCTTGATAAGATAGCAGAAAATAATCTTTCCGTCCAGCAGACCATCGGCAGTATGCTCAAAGCCTTCGGCTATGACGAGGACTATCTTAAATACCACTATTACTGCCCCATCTGCGAGGACACAGGGTTCCACGAGGGACTAAGGTGCAGCTGCTATACAAAGCTGCTTGAAAGCTACACCACCCGAGAGCTCAACGAAAGCTGCTCCATAACCCTCAACGATTTCAGCGACTTCCGCCTTGACCTCTACCCCGTGACAATGGGCAGCCTATCCCCCAGAGAGCACATGAGGGGAGTATATGCCGACTGTCGGGCGTATGCGGATAATTTCAGCGAAAATTCAGCCTCGCTGTTTTTCTTCGGCAAAACGGGGCTTGGCAAAACATTTTTATCATCATGCATAGCCAAACAGCTGCTGGACAGGGGCAGCAATGTTTTCTTCGGCTCGATACTGAAGCTGCTCAGGCAGATAGAGGACGAGCGCTTCCGCCGCAAGGAGGGGGACACCACCGAGGTGATCATCGGCGCCGACCTGGTGATACTTGACGACCTGGGCTCAGAGTTCCAGACCTCATTCACCGACTCGGTACTGTATGAGATAATCAACGAGAGGATAAATCTTAACAAGCCCACCATCATCTCCACCAACCTTTCGGCTAAGGAGCTGGACAATAAGTATAACGACAGGATAGTCTCCCGGCTCACAGGCTGCTTTCTGCCCATAATGTTCATCGGCAGCGATGTAAGGCAGGAGAAGAGAAAGCTGGGCTTCGGCGACAGCTGACAGGTGGTCAAATGAGGAAATTACGGTTTATTTGCGATATGATAATAATGCTGCTTATCTGCAACTCGCCTGCACTGTGGGCGCTTTGTGGTATCGGCAGCGGGATAAAGACAGCGGCGGTGATACTGCTGACACTTTTTTATCTGACCTATCTTATCACATCGGGCGGCAGACAGGACCAAAACAAAAAGCTTGACCGCATAGCCAAGGGCTCATATATGCTTAGCCTTTCGGTAGTCATGCTTATTTTTGAAACTGCGGCTATCATCATTTTTATCATAACAGGCAGGCTTACCCTGTGGCGGCAGCTGGCAAACGGTCTTACAGGCTACGGGCTGATAGCCCTCAGCGCCCTTGCAGGCATACTCAGGACCGCCATATCTGCCAGACAGGTGAAGCTCATATGGTATGTGCTGCTTATGATATTCTGGTACGTGCCGATACTCAATATCATCATACTCACAAATATCTCAAAGGCGGCTAAAAAGGAGTTCCGCTTCGAGCAGGCTAAGCAGGAGCTGGACTTCGGGCGCAAGGAGAGCGAGGTCTGCAAAACAAAATACCCCATACTTATGGTACACGGCATATTCTTCCGTGACTGGCAGATATTCAACTACTGGGGCAGGATACCTGCCGAGCTTGCAAAAAACGGCGCAGAGATATACTACGGCAAGCAGCAGTCGGCAGAGCTTATCGAGGTAAGCGCAGGTGAGATACGTGACCGCATTTTGCAGGTGATAGAGGAAACGGGCGCTGAAAAGGTGAATATAATTGCCCACTCAAAGGGCGGTATCGACTCACGCTATGCCATTTCATGCCTTGGCATGGATAGGTATGTGGCTTCGCTGATAACCATAAACTCGCCCCATTACGGCTGCAAGTTCGTTGATAAGATACTAAGCAAGGTCTCAGACGATCTGCTGGGGTTTGTTGAGAAAAGGTATAACAAGCTTTACACGGTTCTGGGTGATACCAAGCCCGATTTTGTTAAGGGCTTGCAGGAGCTGACCTTTGAGCGCTGTTCAAGGCTTGATGAAGAAGCTCCCGATAAAGAGGGGGTATACTACCTTTCTGTAATGTCAAAGATGAAAAACGTGCTATCGGCAGGCTTCCCCCAGAACATAAGCTATCTTATGAACAAGCCCTACGGCACAGGCAATGACGGTCTTGTAACGGTGGAGTCGGCACTGAGGGGGGATAACACCCTTATGATAGAGCATGAGGGCACAAGGGGACTATCCCACGGCGACCTTATCGACCTTATGAGAGAGAATATAGACGGCTTTGACGTGAGGGAGTTTTATGTAAACTTAGTCAAGGACCTTAAAGAAAAAGGATTATAAAGGAGAAATAATATGAACCCCATGGCAATGATGAAAATAAAACCGCTGCTTGAAAGCTTCGCACAGAACCACCCGAAATTCCCTGCATTTATAAGCACCGCCGCAAACGGCGTTGATGTGGGCGGCACACTTGAAATGAAGGTGACAAACTCCGCAGGGCAGAAGCTTTCGGCAAGCATAAAGCTGAATGAGCAGGATATCGAGCTTATCAGAGAGCTGAGAGAGCTGCTGTCTGCGCAGTTATAGAGAATATAAAAGTCCCCCGAATTATTTCGGAGGACTTTTTGTTTAGTGCCATGTGATATTTATTTTTCTGTTCTGGCTCATACAGTCTGACAGATAAAGGTTTATAAGTGACTGATACGGAACACCCGAGGAAGCAGCCATTTGCTTGAAATAATCGACGACCTCACTGTCAATATTGATCGTTATCTGCTGCTTTAGTTTTTTAGAATAAGGATTTTTTCTTGGGTTAAGATTTTTGATATCATATTCATCTCTCATAGTATTCACCAGCCTTTTTGCTTTATTTCAGCTCCACAATAGTAACTCCGTCCTCGCCCTCGCCGTAAACACCGGGACGGTAGGACTTAACCGAGGGGTGGCGTTTAAGGTGGCTCCTTACAGCGTTTTTAAGCACCCCCGTACCTCTGCCGTGGATAATGGTGAGCATGGTTATGCCCGACATCACCGCGTTGTCGATAAAGCTGTCCACCTCGTGAATACCCTCGTCAGAGGCATAGCCCCTGATATCCACCTCTGTGGAAACTCGCCTGGTCATGCGGCTCTCAACCCCCTTGGTGGATACGCCCTTGCTTTGCTTTTTCTTCTGGGGGGTTTTTACGGGCTGCTGCTTTTCAACTAACCTCAGCTTTTTAACATCTATCTTGGTTTTCATTATGCCCACCTGTACAAAGCACATTCCCTTGTCATCGGGGGGAGTCACAACTATGCCGTTTCGCTTGGTATCTGTCACCAGCACAGTATCGCCCTTTTTGAGGGGTCTTGGCAGCACATAGCCGTCGTCAAAGTCCTCGGATACAGGGTTGGCTTCAAGATAAAGCTTGTTCATGGTGGAGCGCTGCTTGTGACGGGCATCTATCGCCTTTTGGGTAAAGTCGCTCTTTTCCTTCTCCTTGCGCAGCTTGTCAAGCTCGTCCACCAGAGCCTGAGACTCACGCTGCACCTTGTTGACTATGTCGCTTGCCTGCCGCCTTGCCTTATCAAGCTCCTCCTCCTTCTGCTCATAAAGCTTTTCACGCTGCTCCTCCAGCTCAGCCTTGAGCTTTTCGGCTTCACGTTTGTACTGCTCAGCCAGCTTGTTATTTTCTTCAAGCTCCTTCCTTGTGCGCTCCAGGTTATCAATAATGTCCTCAAAGCGCCTGTTATCCTTGGATATCAGCGACCTTGCGTAGTCGATTATTTCATCATCTATACCAAGGCTGCCCGATATGGCAAATGCGTTAGACTTGCCGGGTGAGCCGATAATAAGCCTGTAGGTAGGCTTCAGCGTTTCAACGTCGAACTCGCAGGAAGCGTTCTCCACCCCGTCAGTGTCAAGGGCATACAGCTTTATCTCCTGATAGTGGGTGGTAGTCACCACCGTTGCCCCCAGCTGCCGCAGCCTTTCGATTATAGATACCGCCAGTGCCGCACCCTCCACAGGGTCAGTGCCCGAGCCCAGCTCGTCTATCAGAACAAGGCTCTGGTAGTCAGCCTCTTCCAGTATATCCCTGACCTTGCCCATGTGAGATGAAAAGGTAGAGAGATTTTCAGCTATCGACTGCCTGTCGCCGATATCCGCAAGAATACGCTTGAAAATTGATATCCTGCTGCCGTCCGAGGCTGGTATCAGCAGTCCGCACATGGTCATCAGGGTGAGAAGCCCCACAGTTTTCAGCGTTACCGTCTTGCCGCCCGTGTTAGGTCCTGTTATTACCAGTACATTGTATTCCTCACCTGCTCTGAAATTTATGGGCACTACCTTGCTTTCGTCGATAAGGGGGTGCCTTGCCTTGTTGAGTATAACAATGCCGTCGTCGGATATCTCGGGGGTCATAGCCCTCATTTTAGCGGCAAGCTCCGCCTTGGCAAAGTAAAGCCCCAGCTTCACAGCGGCGTCATAGCTCGACTCTATCTGCTCACTCATTTCGGCGCATTCTTTTGAGAACTGCATGAGTATGCGGTGTATCTCGTCCTGCTCCTTGCCCTGTAAGATCCTTATGTCGTTATTTGCCTCCACCACCGATATAGGTTCGATAAACAGGGTCGAGCCTGTCTGCGAGGTATCGTGCACCAGACCGTTCACATTCCCCTTGAACTCGGTCTTTACAGGCAGAACGAACCTGCCGTCACGCATGGTGACAATGCTCTCCTGCAAATATTTTTGTGTCGAGGGAGATTTTATCATCTTGTCAAGAGTCTCTCTTATCTTTATGCCTGCCCTGGCTATCTTCTGCCTTATGGCTCTCAGGTCCGGGCTGGCGTCGTCGGATAAATGCTCGTCGTCAAGTATTGCCGCTTCAAGTCTCTGCCAGAGGTATTTGTTGGGGAAAAGGCTCTCAAACAGGTAGGAGAGGGGAGTGTCCTTATCCTCCACCTGCTCGAACCAGCGGCTCAGCTCATAGGTCTGCCCCAGCACCTTTTTTATCTCCAAAAGCTCACCCAGCGACAGCGTTCCCCCAGCCTTAGCCCTGTTAAGTGCAGCCGAAACATTGCTGATATTATAAAACCCGGGAGTGCCGTATTTCACCGACATTCCCAGCGCACTGTCGGTCTTGCTTATCTCCTGCCTGACAGTATACAGGTCGTTTGAGGGAGCTATCGACAAAGCCATAGCCCTTGTATCCTTGCAGTGACACTGCTCTGCAAGCATTTCAAGCACCTTGTCCAGCTCCAGTATCTCATAATTTTTATTTATATCCATAGTTATGTATGTTTCCTTTCAGTCTCTTTTATTTCAGCATTTTGTAAAAATCCAGCGTTTTAAAATTGTTTTTAAGGTGATATTTCACGAACCTTTCCGTAAACTCGCTGAGCTTTTTCTGATAAGCCGTGCTTATCCTGAATGAGAACAGCTTTTCAAACTCGGTCAGGGCGATGTACCTGATAATATAAAGCAGGGTCTTGTCCAATACCATGTCGTGCACACTGTCCTTATTATTGCAGCATTCATCGCATTCAAGGGTGTTGCTTATAAAGTTAAAATGCATGGCTTCATCTTCATATTTCAAGCAGTTTGAGCAGCCCAGCAGCTCGGGTCTAAGCCCTATCTCGCAAAGCAGCCTGAACTCGAAAACTGACCTTAACAGCTCGTTATCCCTGCTGCCCTCGTTCAGAAAATAAAAGGTGTTGAGTGCCAGCCGCATTACCTCTTTGCAGTCAAAGCTCTCGGTGCCCGAGTATATCAGCAGCTCGGTAAAATATGACGCCAGCGCAACCTTGCAGGCGTCCAGCCTTATGTTATAGAAAAGCTTGACAGGCTCGCTGCTGTTTAAAAAGTAGCTGACCTGTCCTGCGGCATTTTTCTTTTCCTCAAAGCACAGGGTGGAGTAGCTGAAAGCCTGGGTCGATGACGAGGTCTTTGTGCTTTTTCTGCCGCCCCTGATATAAAGATAGATAATGCCCTTTTCGGCAGTAAGCACGCATATTGATTTGCTTGCCTCGCCCCTGTCAGTTTCTTTAAGTATCAGTCCCTTTAAGGTCGTCATTGCCCTTCTCCCTGTATCTCAGATAGTCCTCTATCCTGCCGCTGTTCCAGAATATCTCCCATAAGCTCATTATCATTACCGCCTTTTAATTTTTCTCAAAGCAAAACTATCTGCCGCAGCTCTTACATTATAATTATCTGCAAAAACACAGCATATTATCAGCGGTAATTTTTTCTGAATATCAGGACAGCCCGAAGTTCTTTATCATGCCCTCACGGTTTCGCCAGCCCTCTTTCACCTTTACCCAGCACTGCAGGTTGACCTTGATCCGGAAAAACTCTTCAAGGTCAGCTCTGGCGTCCTGCCCGATCTTTCTTAACATCGAGCCGCCCTTGCCGATTATTATGCCCTTGTGTGACTCCCTCTCGCAGAAGATGGTCGCGGTTATATCAAGTATAGGCGTACCTGTCCTGTCCTCACGCTCTTCAAGCTGCTCGATAGTAACAGCCACACCGTGGGGGACCTCTTCATTAAGATTTAAAAGCGCCTTTTCTCTTATGATCTCAGCCATTATCACCTTTTCGGGCTGGTCGGTGAACTTGTCATCTGGGAAGTAGTGGGGACCCTCCGCCGCGTTATCCTCCAGTATCTTCATGATGATATCAAGCCCGTCATTTTCCTTGACGCTTATGGGCACCACCTCTTCAAAATCGTAAAGAGATGAATACTCAGCCAGCTTTTCGATCACCTTTTCCTTTTCTATCAGGTCTATCTTGTTAAGGGCGAGTATCACCTTTGATCTGCCGTTTTTAAAGCTCTCGATAAGGTTTTTCTCGTTGTCGGATATCTTTCTGGTGCAGTCGCACATAAGAATGATCACATCAACACCGCTTAAAGTCTCGCTGACGGTGTTTATCATGTGCTCCGACAGCTTGTTTCTCGCCTTATGCATACCGGGGGTATCCATAAAAACAAACTGGGTCTCGCCTTTGGTGAGAACTCCCGTTATTTTAGTTCTGGTGGTCTGGGGCTTGTCGCTGACGGCGGCAATTTTCTCGCCCACCAGCGCATTTAAAAGTGACGATTTGCCTGCATTGGCACGTCCTGCAATAGTTACAAAAATGGTTTTAGTTTTAATGCTCATAATTACTTGTCCTTATCTTTATTATTATCTTTATTATTGAAACACACAAAGACCCACAGAAACCACAACACTATATAGCCCACAGCGGCTAAAAGCATTATGGGTGAGTCTTTGAAAAAGTCTGTTATCTTACTAAGCGAGCTTTTGCTGAAAAACACAGCTACCCCCACGCAGGCAGCAGCTGCCGAAAATATCAGCACGCCCCCTGCAGCGCAGTCCTTGGCAGCCTTGGCAAGGGGCGATCTTTCACCCTTTGTGATAAGGTCAACAGCGCTTTCAACGGCAGTATTCACGCATTCAAGCGCCATAACTCCCCCCACGCATAAAAACAGCACCAGCGCCTGACTGAAGCTCACCCTGCATATTATACCCAGTGTAAGCACAGCCCCAGCCGCACCCATGTGGAACCTGAAATTGCGCTGAGTTTTCACACAGTAAATAAGCCCCTCAAAGGCGTGCCCGAAGCCTTTTAAAAATCTGCCGATATCATTCCTTATGTTCATGCTCGCCGATAAAGGTCTCGTCTCTGGAGATACCCAGATCCCCGAGGATAGCCTCTTCCTTCTCTCTCATGATACGCTCCTGCAGGCTGCTTTCCTCATGGTCATAGCCTAAAAGGTGCAGCATTGAATGTACAGTGAGAAAGCCCACCTCTCTTTCAAGAGAGTGACCGTAGACCTCAGCCTGCCTGTAGGCAGTTTCAAGGCTTATTACGATATCACCCAGCAGGCAGGCGCCCGTTTCGTGGTTGACGTCATACACCCCGTCCTCACCTAAAGGAAAGCTGAGCACGTCAGTGGGGCGGTCGATATTCCTGTGCTTCAGGTTGAGCCGGTGTATCTGCTCGTCATTGACAAAGGATACCGAAACTTCAAAATCGTCCTCAAACTTTTCATACTCGCCCACCGCATGGCAGCAGCGTCTCACAAGCATTCTTATGCCTACGGGTATCTTGACTTCTGTCTGGTTATTTGCGATCAATACCTTAACCTTGCCCATTGTTCTTCCCATTCCTTCTCATATATTTTTCATATGCCAGAATAATATCCTGAACCAGCTTGTGACGGACAACGTCCTTGTCCGTAAAACGGTTTATCGCTATATCGTCAACGTCCTTCAGAACGTGCATAGCCTGAACAAGTCCCGATCTTCTGTTATCGGGCAGATCTATCTGTGTTATATCTCCCGTGATAACTATTTTTGAATTAAAGCCCAGTCTGGTAAGGAACATCTTCATCTGCTCGTGAGTGGTGTTCTGCGCCTCGTCAAGTATTATAAAGGCGTTGTCAAGGGTCCTTCCCCTCATATACGCCAGGGGAGCAACCTCTATGCTGCCACGTTCCTGCTGTCTTGCAAATGACTCTGGTCCCAGCATCTCAAACAGCGCATCGTACAGCGGTCTCAGGTAAGGGTCTACCTTGTTTTGCAGATCACCCGGGAGAAATCCCAGCTTTTCGCCAGCCTCCACCGCAGGTCTTGTAAGTATTATCTTCTCCACCTCATGCGCCTTGAAAGCCTTGACCGCCATTGCCACCGCAAGATAGGTCTTGCCCGTTCCCGCAGGGCCCACGCCCAGAACTATGGTGTTTTTCCTGATATTATCAACATACCTTTTCTGCCCCAGGGTCTTGGGCTTTATTATCTTGCCGCTCATGGTCACGCAAATGCCGTCGTCGCTCAGCTTGCTGAGCTCATACTGTCTGCCCTCACGCACCAGATCGAAAACGTATCTTATATTCTGCTCATTGAGCCTTTCACCGTTGTTTATCATGGTGAGCAGTCCGTTCACAGCCTCGGCAGCGTTGAATACCCCACGCTCGTCCCCCGTGATCTTTATATCCTCACCTCTGCCCAGCAGCACCACATCATACTCACGCTGAATGAGATTGACGTTTTCATCATAGCTGCCGAACAGGCTCAGCAGAGTATCCATGCTGTCAACGCTGATAATTTTTTCTGCCATCAAAAGTTCCTTCCAAAAAAATATTTATGATATATCCGAGCCCTACCACAAGAGGGCGACCCGATATCTTGTATCCATCTTTAGCTCTCCTGCCTCTAGTATACCACATTTTCTTTTGAATTGCAACAGAAAAACCAAGTTTTTTCAAGCTTTTTACTTGTTTTTATCATAAAGGCAACACCGCACAACCACCGGCTAACGCCTTTGCACGTCATCTGCTTGCATATTTTCCGTCATAATACACAAAGTTTCCTTGACTTGCGCCAGCAAGCCTGCGTCAACTTTATGCATTCTGACGAAAAATCTGACTACGCATCTGACGTACAATGGTTGTACGGTGTTGCCTTAAAAATCCTTGCAGGGCGACAGCCCAACTGCGGATTTTTGCCTAGAACGGAACAAAAATATCTCAAAAATCCGCGTATCAGTTTAGTGTCAACACACCCTAGTCATTCTGACGAAAAATCTGACTGCGCATCTGACGCACAATGGTTGTGCGGTGTTGCCTAAATTATTATTTGCATATACTTAGCCGCATGGATAATGCGGCTAAAGTCATGTTTGGGCAGGCTTTATTGTTTTAAGGGGTTAAAGCGACAGTAAAAAATGGGACAAAAAACCTCGTCCATCTGCACCCGCAGGGATTTTTTAGCGGTGCGGCAGAGGTAAGATCATAAGGATATGATAAATCAATGAGATGGGAGAAAATATTATGAAAGAGAAACGTAATTCCTTCTCGGGCTCTATCGGCTTTGTGCTTGCGGCAGCAGGCAGCGCCGTTGGTCTGGGAAATATCTGGAGATTTCCGTATCTGGCAGCAAAGGACGGCGGCGGACTGTTTCTGGTGATATACCTGGTGCTGGCGCTGACCTTCGGCTATACGCTGATAGTCACCGAGGTATCAATAGGAAGAAAAACCAAGCAGAGCTGCCTGACTGCCTACGGCGAGCTGCACAAGCCATCTAAGTGGATAGGCATTTTTGCCAGCATAGTGCCCTTTATGATACTGCCGTATTACAGCATAATCGGCGGCTGGGTGCTCAAATACTGCACCGTATTTTTAACGGGCGGAGGCGCTGAGGCTGCCAAGGACGGCTACTTCGGCGGCTTTATAACCGGCTATGCATCGCCCCTGGTGTTTGATGTGATATTCCTGGGGGCAACTGCCTTTGTTATCTATCTGGGAGTAAACAAGGGCATCGAGGCTATCTCAAAGGTGCTTATGCCTGCGCTGCTGCTGGTGGTCATCGGCATTGCGATATTCTCGCTGACCATAAAGGGCGAGGATGGCAGAACAGGTCTTGAGGGTCTGAAGGTGTTCGTTATCCCCAGCGTTAAGGGCATGGGCTTTAAGGATATTTTCATAGTGGTGCTTGACGCTATGGGTCAGCTTTTTTACAGCATAAGCGTGGCTATGGGCATCATGGTCACCTACGGCTCATATTTCAGAGATGAAGATAACCTTATGAAGTCGGTCAACCAGATAGAGCTTTTTGATACCATAGTAGCCTTCCTCGCAGGCGTTATGATAATCCCTGCGGTATATGCCTTTATGGGTGAGGAGACTATGAAGAACAGCGCAGGACCCTCGCTTATGTTCGTGGCTCTGCCAAAGGTGTTTGCCCAGATGGGCAAGGTGGGCGCAGTGGTAGGCGCAGTGTTCTTTATAATGGTGCTTTTTGCAGCACTCACCAGCTGTATGTCGATACTTGAAGCGGTGGTGGCAAGCCTTATCGACCGCTTCGGCTGGAGCAGAAAAAAGGCGACTATTGTAGAAACGCTGGTGGCACTGGCGATAAGCGTGGTCATCTGCCTTGGTTACAACGCTTTATATTTCGAGATAAAGCTGCCCAACACCGCAGCCGATTCATCGGCACAGCTGCTTGATATCTTTGATTATATCAGCAACAACGTGCTTATGCCTGTGGTAGCTATCAGCACCTGCATACTGATAGGCTGGCTGGTAAAGCCCAAAACGGTAATTGACGAAGCCACCAGAAACGGCGAGCGCTTCGGCAGAAAAAAGCTTTACATAGTAATGATAAAGTTCATAGCACCTGTGCTGCTGTTTATTCTTCTGCTGGGGTCGTTTGGTATTTTTAACTAGGGTGTGTTAGGCTTAGTGTCAACACGCCCTAGCGACTAGCAGCACAAAAGCGCCCCCAGCTATTAGAGGCAAGAGGTAAGAAGCAAGAGGCAAGAAATTTCCCAAACAAACAAAGTCTGAAAAGGGGACTCTTGCTTCTTGCCTCTGGTTTCTTGCTTCTAGAGGCACAGGTGGGGGAAACACCCCGTCCGGCGAGGACCCGTCCGCCCGAGGAACTTGACATTGTGGAGGTTATGGAATATAATTACTATATAACTGAGTTTAATAAAGAACTGAATTTTTCAACTGTGGGGAGAGATATTTACGGAAAACGGTTTACTTATCGGCAGACAGATAATCACCATGTTCATAATTTTGTTTTTAGGCGTTATTTGCAGCTTTAAAGGCATTATCACCAAAGAGGGCTCAAAGCAGCTTTCGTCGGTGGAGCTCAACATAGTTAATCCGCTGCTGATATTCATGTCCTACCAGACTAAGTACAGCCGTGAGCTTTTAGGGGGGCTTTTGTGGTCCTTTCTGCTGTCGGCGGTGTCATTCGCAGTGGCGATACTGCTTTCAATGGTGCTTGTGAGAAAGAGCCGTGAGGACCGGGATATCGAGCGGTTCTCATGCATATACTCAAACTGCGGATTTATCGGCATACCGCTTATCAACGGGATTTTCGGCACAGAGGGGGTGCTGTACCTGACAGCCTATGTCACCCTTTTCAACCTGCTGGTGTGGACCCACGGCTTTATGCTGATGAAGGGCGAGAGGGACTTTTCATCATTTGTCAAGGCGTTAAGGTCGCCCTCGGTCATAGCGGTTTTTCTGGGACTTATCTGCTATCTTACAAACCTCAGGCTGCCCTCGCTGCTGTCGGGCTCACTTGAATATGTCACCGCCATGAACACCCCCTTAGCCATGCTGATTGCAGGCTCGGCGGCGGCGCAGACCAGCTTTATAAAAGCCATGAAGCGCTCGGGAGTATACCTTGTGTCGGCGATGAAGCTGCTGGTGGTGCCTGTGGTGAGCTTTGCAGTGTGCCGCCTGTTTGGTGCGCCGCAGCTGGTGCTTATGACAGTGACCATAGCAGCCGCCTGCCCCTGTGCCACCACAGGCACCATGTTTGCAATACAAATGGATAAAAAGCCCCAGCGCTGCTCGGAATTTTTTGCAGTTACCACCCTGCTCAGCGCCCTCACACTGCCGATAATAACAGTCATCGGCAGCCTGTAGCTACCCAAAAACGGCATTTGTCAGCATATTTGTCAGCTTAAAAAATTATTAAATAATACTGCCATTATGCGGTGAATAAAATTAACACATTCTTCATTACTAAGATGTATAATGATATTAGTAAAAAAATTCACGATGATTTTTAGGTTTGTTAATAACTTTTCCCGTCAGGTGGGGCAATACCTGTATAGAAATTATCAAAGGGGAGTTGATATCTATGAAAGCAAAAAGAACCATAACATTTATCACAGCTGCAATGACAGCCCTATCAGGCTTTTCTGCGATAGGTGCAAGCGCCGAAACTGTAAGAAGCGGTGACTATCTCTACAGAGTCAAGGAGGACGGCACTGCTGAACTGACCAGCTATTACGGCTATAACAGCAATATCCGCAGTGTGACCGTACCTGAAAAGATCGACGGTATAACCGTGACTTCTCTTGGTGTTGACGGCGGAGAGGTCGCTTACGGTATCTTTGATGAATGGCTGAGCTGCTCAGGCATAGAGTATTTATATGTTGCCGATACTGTAACATCTATGGTGGAGGGCACAGGCTTCAGCGGCTGTAAAGATCTTAAATACATTGACTTCGGAAACGGACTTACGGAGATATCTCCCCTTGCGTGTGAATATCTCGATAAGCTTGAGTATGTTGACATAGGGGCGAATGTGAAAATGATAGGGGCAGAAGCTTTTCTCAACTGCACATCGTTAAAAGAGCTGCACATACCTGCAAGTGTTGAGAAGATCGACGAATATGCTGTCGGCTACATTTTTATAGATAGTCAGCAAGAATATACAGTCGATAAGGACTTCACCATCTACGGCGCAGAGGGCAGCGCAGCGCAGGCTTATGCTGATGAAAACGGCATAAAATTTGTCGTAGATATCCCCACTGCCGTGATAAGACCCCTGGGCGATATCTCGGGCGACGGCAGACTTGATACCAAGGACGCTATGAAGTCGGTACAGTTTGCCCTCAAAAAGCTAACGCCCAAGACTGACGCAGAGTTCACCGCCGCCGATGTGAATGCCGACGGAAAGCTGGACTCAAAGGACTCTATGATACTTATAAATGCGGCGAAAAATAAGACTTTGATTTGACCCCGAAAGGATACTATGAAGATCTTAGCAGTAGATTACGGCGACGCCCGTACAGGTCTTGCAGTCTCCGACAGCTCGGAGCTGCTGGCTTCCCCTGTGGGCACCATAACAGAATATGACCCCGACAGGCTGGCAGAAAAAATTGCCGCCAAGGCTAAAGAGCTGGGGGTGGGCGAGATCATTGTGGGGCTCCCCCTGAACATGAACGGCACCAGAGGTGACCGTGCCGAAAAGTGCGAAGCCTTTGGCAGCCTGCTTTCGGCTGCGGCAGACCTGCCCGTTAAAATGTGGGACGAGCGCTCCACTACCGTCACCGCCCATCAGGTGCTCAACACCGTTAACGTCAGGGGCAAAAAACGCAAAGCCGTTGTTGACACCGTTGCCGCAACTATTATTTTGGAAAGCTATCTGGCTTTCAGAAGTAAGAGGTAAGAGCTTGCATTAATGACCATTCGTCATAACCCTGTTAATAAAGCTTAACAGATAATAAGTTTTTAGCTATAATGACAGTGCGCCTTTTTATCGTTTTAACACGTAAATAGGCGCATTTTTAAATTATTATGAACTTTTGTTAAAAATAATTTTTACCCCTTTACTTATGAAAAAGAATGTGCTAAAATAACCTTGTAAAAATGATAGAGGTTAATTTTGGTTAATGCTTCAATTAATATTGAGTTATGAAAAGGAGATTAAAATTATGAAAAGCAGGATAGTATCTCGTTTGGCAACAGGTCTTATGGCAGCAGGTATCATGACAGCAAACACAGCAGTTTTCGCAGGCGCTTCGGCAAAGCTTGAGGACGTGACCCTTGACCCCAAGGACGCTATAGAAGCCGACGCCTGGGCTCAGAGCGCTATTTTTACATATTCAGCCGAGGATGACAGCACCTTTGACGCTACCCGTATCACAGAGGACTCAGTCATCACCGTAACTTACGATATCGTTGAGGAGCAGGGCGGCAGCACAGGCTATCCCGTTGAGCTTATCTTCCAGAGCTGGTCAAACCCCGATACACCTATGGTAAAGGCTGACGGCGGCGTGTGGGCAAAGGTAGCCCCCATTGGCGCAGGCAGCGGCGACGCCGATTATTCGGTATCCGAGCAGTTCGCTTATGCTGATATCGTGGAGGCATACGGCACAGATAATTTTGAGAAGGTGGACAGCATTCTCTTCGGCGCTACAGATGTCGCAAAGATCAAGGTCACAGGCGTTACCATATCAAACTGCCTGCCTGCAAGCGAGGGCACACACTGGGTAGACCCCGAGATCAAAAAGGCAGAGGAAGAGGCTAAGAAGGCTGAGGAGAAAAAGGATAAGGAGAACAAGAAAAAGAACGTTATCGGCATAGCTGTGGGCATCGCAGCAGGCATAATCGTTGCAGTGGGCGTTATCTGGTTCATAATCAGCAGGCAGTCTAAGGAAGCCTTTGATGTAAACACAGGCGAGTTCGTTGACAAGAAGAACGCTAAGTAATACAGGCAGCAGATAATAACCGGCGCTTTTGCTCACAGGGCAAAGGCGCTGTTTTGCTCGCAGGCAGACAGTAATTTGCGGTTTTCTGAAAAATCACCAGAATAGGGAATTTTTTGGATAGAAATTTGTTCAAAATTTTGTCGGTTTTTGAAAAAATTACTATAGACAAAACCGCCTTGTTTGTGTTATACTATAAGTATATAAGAAGAGTATAGTTAGTTACAGTATTTTCCATTTGCTTAAAGTAAGGAAGGGAATTCAGATGAGCACAGGTACTGCACAGTTCGGCAAAAGCACGGCAGCGGTAAAAAGCAGCAGTAAAAAGAAGAGCAGGAAGAAAGCAAAAAAGAATAATGTGGGCCTTATCTGCGGAGTAGTTCTGGGTGTTATGGTGGCGTCACTGGGCATCGCCTATATCTCGGGCAGAGCTTATTACGGCGGTAAGTTCCTTAACGATACCTTTATAAACGGCACAGACGTCAGCGGCATGACCTATGAGGAAGCCTGCAAGGCAGTGGGTGCGGATAAGAAGGACCCCGACCTGGTGATAACAGGCATTGACGGCAAGAAGTTTGAGATACCTGCAAAGGATTTCGGCTATACCAGAAATGCGGCTGACGAGGTGAAAAAGCTTTATGAGCAGGTGAACCACGGCGCATGGTTCTCGGGCTATGCAGGCAAGACCGACCTGAGCTATACAGAGCAGGCTACTTATGATGCGGCTAAGCTTGAAAAGCTCCTGGACGAGCAGGAGTGGGGCGATACCGAGACCGCCGATGCTTATATGGAGCTCACCGACGAGGGCTATGTTATCAACAAAGAGATACAGGGCAACAAGATAACTGATATGCAGCAGCTTTATTATGTTGTGGAGTCTGACCTCAGCGGCGGCGAGTTTGAGATAACTCTCGATGAAAACTCGGGCTGCTATGCTGTGCCTGAGATAAAGTCGGGCGTGTTTGAGGAGCAGTGTGCTGCACTCAACAATGTTTTCAATATCTCTATCACATACGATTTCAACTATACCACCGAGACCCTCACAGGCAAGCGCCTGCTTGAGATACTGGATATGGACGATATGGGCAACTACAGCGTTGACGAGGACAAGGCTATGGAGTATGTGGAGTATCTTGCGGATAAGTACGATACCTACAACAAGCCCAGAAAGTTCCATGCAACCCTCCAGGGCGATATCACGGTGGAGCCCAGCAGCGATGCTAAATACGGCTGGTGGATATATCAGCAGGCTACCTGCGACGAGCTGGTGGATATGCTGGAGGACGGCGTGAGCGTTGAGTCGGTAGAGCCTGTTTATGTTGAGGATTACCCCTTTGTTTACAAGGGTCTGCCATCGGCAAGGACCGCTAATGACGACATAGGCAAGACCTATGTTGAGATAGACCTTACAGACCAGCACCTGTGGTACTACAAAAACGGCAAGCTGGATTATGAGTGCTACATCGTATCGGGACAGACCACCTCGGCAGCAAGGACCACGCTGGAGGGCGTATACAAGCTGTGGTCTAAGGAGACCAACAAGCGCATGAAGGACTCAAACGCCGACGGCGAAGAGTGGGATACCACCTGCAATTACTGGAACAACGTCTCCCTCTGCGGCATAGGTCTGCATGACTCCACCTGGAGAGGTGCTTTCGGCGGAACTATCTACCAGTGGAACGGCTCCCACGGCTGCATTAATATGCCCTATGAGGGTGCGCAGTACATCTACGAGAATGTGGAGCTGGAGACGCCTGTTGTTATGTACTACTAGGGTGTGTTGACACTAAGCCTAACACACGTCTTTTTGGATATTTTTGTCC